>Ga0209702_10001065_pt1 | contig 55295 bp, 49 predicted proteins | sample FRY01_FD_187210 | JGI IMG/M metagenome (GOLD analysis project Ga0209702, IMG submission 187210) | Freshwater microbial communities from Lake Fryxell liftoff mats and glacier meltwater in Antarctica - FRY-01 (SPAdes) (version 2) | ecosystem: Environmental > Aquatic > Freshwater > Ice > Glacier...
CGCTCGCTTTGCAGGATCTGACGCCCGCACTTTCTTTCGTCGCGTCGATCGTGGTCGCCGGGGACTCTGCGGCTCCGTCAGCAGTTTCTTCCACCGATAAAATGAGGCGACCGAAACGCCCGCCTCTTCGCAACACTCGGCCACCGTCAGCCCCGACCACTGCTGCCATTCAATCCGCTCACGCCATACCTGCTCACGCTCGCTCATACCTCACCTCGCCAGAAAAAGTCCAGAGTCCGGAATTACACCGGACCCAAGACTACCGACACTGGCAAGAATGGTTTCCCCGGACGCTTACCAGCTTCACACTGAAAGTGGAAGATCCATTTGGTGGGAGCGATGTGGCTTTCATCACCATCCACATTGAACATTTGCCAGAATTCAATTTTTCAGAGTATGTGGCGAGTATCAAAACGGATGATCGAGGAATCATTTTCCAGAACATTGCGAACGATCCGAATCCCTTACATACTGTCACCTATTCAGCGTCCGGATTGCCGGCGGGACTCGAGTTTGTAGGGAACGATCTGACCCAAACAGCCGATGTCGTGGCTGGCGTCTACAGGTTTGACATCACGGCCACCGACGACGAAGGTGGGGCGGCAACCACACACGCGACCATTATCGTCGATAATGCTCCTAGGTCCGCCAGCTACAAGCTATTTGTGAAAGGAACCCTTGATGCTCACCTTGTGCATTACAATGACGTCAATCAGGGAGGCGTTGGAGATTGTGGACTATTGTCCGCGCTCGCAGCAGTTGCTGCGGCAGATCCTGATCGAATCATATCAATGATTACACCTCACGCTGATGGCACATTTAGCGTGAAGCATTTTGACGTTCTTGGAAATCCTGTTACGACAATCGCCGGACCATTTTACAATTTTAACGCAGCACAAGCGAGGTTTGGAGACGTTGATCCGAGTACGGGTCTTAAAGAGATCTGGGTCATGGTTATCGAGCAAGCAATTTTCAATCACCTAGGGGGTACTCCAAATGGCAGTAGTTGTTCGTTGGAAAAAGGGATGACTCTACTTACCGGAACTGGTGGATCGTATGTTTGGAGTAACAACTATTCATTACGGCAACTTACCATTGATTTGACCGCTGGGAAGTTAATCACCGTGCAGTCAAAACGTGGACCCTCAACTCAATCGGGGCTAGTCGGTAGCCATGCATATGCCGTGATCGGCGTCGTGGGAAATAACGTGACACTCTATAACCCATGGGGCAGTAATCCGGGTGGAGGGCTTGGAGAAATTCAGGTTCCGTGGGAATTGCTTGCGATGGACACATATGGCTTTTGGATCCGGTGAGGAGTCGATATGCAGACTAGTCTACACTTTTGCAGTGCCTTAGCGATTGTTACACTGAGTGTTTGCAGTGTATTGGCGGATGACGGCCTACTTGCTGTCAATCCCGACTGGCCTTTGCCGCCGGATTCTGGCATTCTTCAAGGATGGCAGACATACCGTGTCGGAAAGTTCGGAGTTACTGTGACTGCGGTCGGTTCGTCCGAATGGATGATGGGATTGCCTGGATCCAAGCCGGCTTTCAGGCCAGATCTTCAGGCCGACGAGTTCGCTGCTCGAATTGCCTGCGGCGGCCACAAAGCTGGTAGCCATGGGTTTGGAGTAGAGAACTTTTATAACATCAACGACCTTATCTTTGTTGGTGACGGTTTTCGGCATGTTATTGAGATGAAACCCGGCCAAGATGCAACGCGAGGTGACGTCGTACTTTCTCAATCATCTGAATCGCCTGAAGGAGTTCCGGAATGTAAGGGACTCATCGTAACTCCCAAGGGAAATTTTGCTGCGTGGGAGGCTGGAGGATTCTTGCGTGAAATTCGCCCGGCCGGTGACTCCAAAGTCGAATTCGAAGCGCTCGTCGATTTCTGGGATTTACGCGTCCACCCCCCCGGATACTACAAACCAGATCGAGTCCTTGTCCTGAAAACCGGTGATGAATTTGCGGTGACATACCCAACTCGGGGTGCTCGCCGGATTGTTACTGGATCGGCCACTGGTGTCGTCCGTTGTGTCGGTGTGTATACTCCAATACCGGACAAAAAGTTTCGCGGCGGCGTGGGATTGATACCAATTAGTCACACATTCAAAGCGAATCAAGCCAGCGCAACACCTTGAGAAAGTCTTGTTGATGTTGGCAGAATTATTCGTCGTTGCCATGCTGGTCTGGTTCTGGTGCTTCGATCTGCCTGCGGATCTGCCGCAGCGACGATTCATTGTGGCAATCGTTTGTGATGCACGAAGAAAAGTTTGTTTGAGGTGAGCGTTGGCGAGCGGTGTGGCGTCAGCCCGCCGGTACTTGGGTTGATAAAGTAGTCGTCACTCTCCGAGTGACGAAATCCGCCAAACGCGGCAAATGGCATTCATCACTCGGAGAGTGATGGCTACTATGAATCGCATTGTACCGGCAAGCTGACGCATGCCGCTCGCCGTTGTTCCTCGGTTTCGTTTGAGATTGTGATGCACTGGAGTCAATTCACCGATGCCTGGTTCACTTTCTTTCATGCTCCGGAATCTTGTGCTCCGCAGGTGTTGTTTCGCCTGATGTTCGGTAGCCTGATGCTGCTGAATGCCGTGCTCCTGTTTCCACTGGTGACCGATATGTTCGGGTCGAACGCCATGTGGAACATCGCGGCGTGGCAACGGCAGCAAGGTCGCAATCACTTGTGTCTGCTGCATTTGTTGCCATCTACGACGGGCGGCTTTCGCATACTGCTGGTGATGCATGTCTTGGCGTGTGTTTGTTTTTTGATCGGCTGGCAGTTTCGCATCAGTGCCGTTGTCGTGTTTGTGACGCTGACTTCCATTCATCATCGGAATACGTTCATCCTGTCGAGCGGCGATACGGTGCTGCGTCTGATGAGTTTTCTGGCGATGTTCAGTTCAGCGGGTGATGCGTTTTCTGTCGATGCGGCGATCTCGGGAATCGTGGGATTTCCAGCCGTCGATCCTTGGCCGCTGCGATTGATGCAGAGTCTGATTTCGATCATCTATGTCAGAACGGTGTGGTGGAAGCTGCGCGGCACGATGTGGTGGAACGGCACGGCGGCATGGTATCCGGTTTGGGTGGATACCTATCTTCGCCATCGACCGCCGCGTTGGATGCTCCGCCCGTTTTGCATTCGCATGGCGACATGGGGCACGCTCCTGGAAGAACTCGCTTTGGGAACTCTGATCTGGATTCACGAACTGCGACCGACCGTTATTGTGACGGGAATCATCATGCATCTGGTGTTCGAGGTTGTCATGAATCTGCAACTGTTCGGCTGGACCATGATCGCCGGATTGCTGTTGTTTTTAGACCCGGCGATCATTGAGCAATTTGCCTTTGGATTGTGACACAGTCGCAGGCAACGCCGTGAAGGATTTTCGTAGCCGGATTAGTTAGAATTCAGGCATTTACCAAGAAATGATTCCGAAGTCTCACGACTTCGGCTACGCCAAGCAGCCTCTTTCTTCGGCGAAAAATCCTTCACGGCGTTTAGTCGCAGGGCGTAAAACTGCCAAAGATTCTCTGACAATAAAAAGTCGATCCCCGTCTTCATCGACTCGATCCAAGTCGCAGAAACAGTAGAATGTGGAGCGATTGAATTGTCAGATCCGTGATCTAGGCTCACCTTCGGAGGCGCAATTGAGACCGCAACTTTCCACGACGACAAGAATTCTTGCGATCCTTGCAGTGCTGCAATTCGCTGCGATCATCCATGCACAGACAAAACCAGCTTCGGACAATCCACAGCCGCCTAAACCAGAACCAGAAGATCGATCTGGGCCCAAGCCTCTTGCGCCACTGCCGGAAAAGCTACAGCTTGAACTGGAAGGCACGACTCCGCTCAATCCCGCCAGCACTGTTTTGATTGACGTCAAATCCAAACGCGTCATCCTGCGAACCGAGATCGCATGTCGCGACTGCATTCTGGAAATGTTTCTGGTGCCGGAGGGTAACAGAGAACACGAAACGATTCTGCGTATTCGCTCGAAAGCCTACGTGATTCACGCAGCTCTGCTGGCATTGGGACTGGAGCCTGGCAAGCCCGCATCGTTTTCACCCGATTTCGTCGCACCGTCTGGCCCTGAGATTTCTATGCAATTGGTCTGGCTCGACGACAAAGGCCTGACGCAACGCGCGGATGCCAACGAATGGATTCGGCACAATGTGCATCGCTACTATTCCGCTCCATTGTCCGGTCCACCCATCGGCCTGCAATTTCCCTACAAGAATCTTCGCTGGGATAAATTCAACAACGAGATCCTGTGGTATGGCCCGATGACTGACGAAGAACGCACGGACTTGCTAACTAAATCGAAAAAAAATGAATACCAGAAAGCGATTGAAAAGTTCTATGAAGAAGGTAAGTCGCGACCAATGACCGCGTCATTCGTCTTTGTCGGCAGCAGCATGTACAAAGACGAAGAGACCGGCGAAGAATTTTATCAGGCGGAAGGCGGACATTTGATCTGTACGTCTAACTTCTCCGACGCCTTGCTGGATATTCGAGAAGAAAGTTCGGCGAGTGATGGCGGACAGGCTTACGAAGCATGGACAGAAAAAATTCCTCCTGTTGGCACCCCGGTGCTACTCGTGATGACACCAAAAGCGAACACCGACAAAGCCAACGCGGATTCTAAACCCAAGGATGGTTCCAAGGCACCTGTGGAAAAAACGCAGAAAGCTCGCGGAGATGATTGACACTCATTGTCACCTGGATGCCGAAGCATTTCATCAGGAAATTGATGCCGTCCTGCAGCGGGCCACAGATGCTGGCGTGGAACGCATGCTGACCGTCGGCACGACGCTGGAATCCAGCGAGGCGGCAATCGTACTCGCCAATCGCTACAAGTCTGTTCGCGCCATCGTGGGAATTCATCCCAATTATGCGCAAGCGGTAAAACCCGGCGACTGGGAAAAAATAGAAGTGCTCGCGACTCATCCGGCAGTCGTCGCTGTTGGTGAAACGGGGCTCGATAAATATTGGGACCACACGCCGATCGATGTGCAACAGGACTACTTCGTCCGCCACATTGAACTATCGAGACGCATCCACAAACCTTTCGTCGTGCATTGCCGCGAAGCAGACGCTGAAGTCCTGGAAGTTCTGAGATCACAGGCGGAAGTCGGGCCGTTCGTCGGTGTGATGCACGCTTTTTCCGGCAATGCCGAAATGGCTGGTGAATGCCTCGCCATGGGAATGCACTTGTCGTTCGCCGGCATGTTGACGTTTCGGAAGAACGATCACATGCGAGCCGTCGCCGCGACAGTGCCGATCGATCGACTACTGATTGAAACCGACGCGCCATACCTGGCACCGCATCCGAATCGAGGCAAACGCAACGAACCGGCATGGGTACGGCATACCTGCGAATGTCTCGCGACGGTCCATGGACTGTCGTTCGAAGCAATGGACGAACAAACAACTTTGAATGCTCGAAAACTCTTCTTTCCATCCGACGGCGAGCGGCAAGCGTAAGCTTGCCGGTACGATGCAGCTTGTGACACAGAACATGCTGAGATCCCAATCGCCATGTACCGGCGGGCTGACGCCACACCGCTCACCGACACTTTTACTTCACTGGAGACGTTGATGCATAAATTGGTCCACACATTACTGATCGCCACCCTCGTTTCCGCCACCGGGTACAGCGAAGAATTTACCGGCATCAAAGTCGCGCCGTATCTGGGTTATGAAACAGCCGTCCACCTGACAAACGGTAATGTCACCGTCGTGCTCTGCCCGGAAGTTGGCGGGCGAGTTCTTGAATATGCACTCAACGGCAACAACGCTCTTTTTTTGTCTGACGGGGAGAAGAAATGGAAGCCAGGCGATCGACCTGAATCCTCCGCTGGTCGCTTCGATATCGGCCCGGAGCTGATGATTCCGCCACGTCAGATCCTCTGGAACGGAACGTGGACCGCAGAAATTATCGCCGACCGACACGCAAGATTAACCAGTCCTGACGATCTTTCGACCGGCGTTCGCCTTGTTCGCGATTTTGTCCTTGATGCAAAAACGACACAGCTCAGTTGCACACAAACAATCCACAACATTTCTCAAAAGCCTGTCGAATATTGTCACTGGAGCCGCACATTTGCCGTTGGGAAAGGCATCTGCCTCATTCCCCTCACGTCACCAAGTCGCTTTCCAAAGAGCTATGTCATGTATGAAGAGGGATCGCTCATCAACTTTGCTCCCGATGATCCAAACATTCACGTTCGCGACGGTTTTCTGGAAATCGTCGGAACTCCGCGAAAACCGAAACTCGGTATGGACAGCTACGCTGGCAAGATCGCATATCTTTCGCCAAACAACTTGCTGTTCGTAAAACGTTTTAAGACTTATCCGGATCGCGTCTACAACGAAGCTGCAGGGCTGACGATCTCAATCTGGTATCCCGACAACGCAATGATTGAACTGGAACCGATCGGCCCGCGTGAACGACTTCAGCCCGGCGAACAAGCAGGCTTCACAGAAGAATGGTTTCTCTCCGAAATGCCGTTTCCGAAAGACCGGAATGTCGATCTGGAAGCAGTCAGGAAGGCATTGCATGACTGAGCAACCGCTCTTTGGCGTACTCAACGTTTACAAGCCGGCCGGAGTCACCTCGCGCGATGTCGTCAACAAGGTGCAGCGACTGATTCGTCCTGAAAAATGTGGCCACGCGGGCACGCTGGATCCGATGGCGACCGGTGTCTTACTGATCGGCATCGGACCTGCAACGCGGTTGACGACAATGCTGCAGGATGGTGCGAAAACATATGTTGCCGAATTCATACTGGGCCAAACCAGCGACACTGACGACAGCACTGGCCAGGTACAACAAAATCCGGCACCCGACGATCTGCCAACTGCAGAGACAATCAACGCGCGACTTCAATCTATGACCGGCATCGTTTCGCAAGTGCCGCCGATCTTCTCAGCTGTGCATGTTGATGGCCAGCGAGCTTACGATCTCGCTCGACGCGGTGAATCGGTTGAATTGACAGCAAAGAACGTAGAAATTCATTCGATCCGAGTGCTGTCTTACGAATGGCCTCGACTGGAACTGGAAATCATTTGCGGCTCTGGCACCTACATCCGTTCTATAGCTCGCGATCTAGGCAACGACCTTGGTTGCGGTGGATTAATGAGTCGACTTGAACGAACCCACATCGGACGTTTTGCAGCCAGCGACGCCATTCCTGCCGACGAAATAACACTCGACAAAATAAAAACAACGATCAATCCAGCGGTCAGTATCGTCCAGCATCTTCCGCAGTACGATTGCACACCCACCGACATCGCCGACTTACTTTGCGGCCGCGCACTTCTGATCGCCAGCGCACAGTTGCGATCAAATCACGACCTCGTCGCTGACGAGCAAGTGGCGTTAACAGCGCATCAATTTACAGAACTCCTCGCCATTGCAATTGTCACACCCGATCGTCGCCTTCAACCGCGAACAGTCTTCATTCGACAGCAGCAAAAAGCAAGGCTGTAAGACGGGACCAGATATTGGCTGAACGACCGCGAAACGCCCGGGCAACCCGCGATTCGATTCATTCTGCGCGTCGATTCATGATACCCAGCAGCGTATCTGCCTGCCGGAGTTGTTCGTGCTGTGCCGAATTCTGCTCCAGCAGATTCAGGACGATGGTTTTATATTGCGTTGGCCGCTGTGACCGGAGCTGTTTGGCGTCGGCATCTTCTAGGTGACACCAATGTGAAATCTCGCTTTCAACCACCATGAATGAACGCGAAAGTGGTCAGCGACGCGGTCATTGATTGCCGTGAGGTGAGCAGGCGTCTGACTTCTGTACAGAGGCGAGATGCAGATTACACTGTCTGGTTCGCCGCAATCAGTTCAAGCCAATACACAGATCGAGTAGAGTAGTTGGAACTTGCTGTGTTTGGTAACGACGGATTCGACAACGGAATTGTCATCGGCAACATGCATCCGGGCGCGACCGTTAAATTCATCACGCTGAAAAACCAGAAGAAGATTGGCCACAAGGTCTTGACCGGAACAGTATGCCGAGAATTGAGTAGTCGCAGGATGCTACGCTATTCTGCTTTGTCGTTCTTCAATTGTGGCGATTTGGGTTTCCAGCCGTCGTAACTGAACGCATCAAAATCTGGTCCCTCTTTCGTGACACGAGGGTCATTGGTCTCTTTTAATCTTGTGAAGAGTTTTTCACGAAGATGTTGTACCGGCTCCGAGTATGACGGATCCGACGCGACGTTGGTCATTTGTTTCGGATCAGATTTCAGGTCATAAAGCTCTTCAGCAGGGCGTTTCCCGAACGAAAGTTCGAAGAGGTGTCGATGCTGCTGATCAAGATCCCGATTGTCATTCATATACGTTTTTGTGGCTGTGTCGATGCAGTCGATGAGCCATGATCCCGGAATCGCGGCTTTCGATTCATCCCGCGTTCCAGCTGGAAAACGCGTGGGCTCAAAATTGTGAATATAGAGGAAGTCCTTCGTCCGAATGGCTCGAGTAGGATACCCTCCCAGGTCAAGTCCTTCCTGTCCCGGCATATATATCGCTCACGCCCGTGGATGACAAAAGAGCGATCGGTCTTGTCGCTGCCCCCAAGCAACGGGAGCAACGAATTGCCGTCCATCTCAAGTGGCACTTCCAGCCCCGCAATTTCATACAACGTCGGTGCGATATCGACAAGACTGACGAACTCATCAACGACCTTACCTGGTTCGGCCACATCCTGCCAATACAAGATCAAAGGCACCTTTGTGCCGAAATCGTAATGATTTCCTCGACCACGCGGCAGCGGCGCACCATACAAGCTCGTGACGATAATAATCGTGTTGTCGAGAGTTTCGGCCTTGCGCAAAGCGGATAGAGTTGTCGATACCGCTCGGTCAAACAATGCGATTTCCTGAAGGTAGGCTTCCAGATCACCGCGAACGATTTTGACGTTAGGGAGGTGTTTAGGAACGTCCATATTTTCGCCACTCAGCGAACCGGACGCATTTGCTCTAAGGCGATCGGGAATGAATTCAGGCAGCCAGAAACAGTGCGCCTGTTGCCGATGCGGCGACAAACCATTGTGGGTAATATCCTTATTACCCACCGGTTTCCGACTCGGTGGATCGACGCGACCAGGTGCCCAGCGAATACCTTTGAAGCTGGTGTAATAACCTGCATCTCGGAGAGCTTCGATGAATGTCGGAGCAGATTGTGGCAGCGTTCCCATGTAATTGGCTGCGCTTTCAAGACGCCACGGCCAGCGCCCGGTAAGTACCGTGGCTTGAGCAGCCGTCGGAACCGTGGACGCGACAAATGCGTTGCTAAAGGTGACTCCTTCTCGCGTCAGAAACTCAAGTCCAGGCAAGTCCACGTTCTTTGCGTTTTCGGCTGACAATGGCCAATGAAGATTCTCCGCCAAAATCACGACCACATCCGATTTTTGGCCTTTTGCGATAACGGGCCTCTTGTCTCTCTGGTTCTTCGGTGCCTCGTCCATATGAACGATTTCCTTCGATGGAACAGGTGGCGGTTCCGGCGGATCTTCGATGTTCACATCAAACTGGACAAAAACCTCATTGTCTTTCGAAGAAGCTCGCACGAGGAAGGGGATCGTCTTTTCTGAAAACTCTATAGGAACATTCCAATGCAGTTCTCCCTGTGGAGAAAGTGATAGTCCTTCCACTGGAGAATCGAGTTCCCAGGCAATGTTGTCGTCATTCGAAAATACCTTGAACTGATGTGACAGTTCTGATCCTCTCACCGCCGTCTGCGGAGGAATGAACGTTACATAGAGATAAGGGGCACCCTTTCTCTCCAGGGCTTTTTCAAGATCAACTGGATAAATGGAAACTGTTTGTTTGTCCCAGCCAAGAGTTACGAATGAATTCAACTTTGGAAAATAGTGAAATGAAGCATCCGGGTCCGTTGTCAGTCGTTTCGAGATGGCGTTATGTTGTTTAGTATCTCCTATGGGCATCATGTCTTCGAAATCGCGAATCGTATAAATAGATCTGCGATCGGCGACATTGCAGATCTGACACTCAACATGACCAATCCCAAATCGTACGGCAAGGAAAAATCGTGGATCAACCGTCGGCACAAGGCGATCTTTCGCAAACGTGCCCATTGGAACTTCCTGCAGATTGCGATCAAACGCTCGATGCGGGAGCAGGATAAGGCTTCCGTCAGCCGTCGGCCCGGACCAATGCTTCGCGCCCTCCGCATCAGAACTGAATGGCTGACTTTCCGGCCCGCCAACAACGATGCGTTGCCATCGCATCGGGTGAAGTCCCATGACGATTCCAACTGCGGTCTGCCCATCCGCTGCCAGCTGAAACTCAAATCCATAATCTCCTCGCGCTATCGTCGCGGCCGCAATTGGCTCCAGCGTTTTGCTGTCGAGAATGTAGCCGTCGGATTTGCATGACAGAAACAGAGGCGAAATTGCGTTGGGCCCCATTTTCAGTGCATACGCAGGAGACGTTCCCGCCATACTGGTAAACCTTTCTCGCCTGAACGTTTCGAAACTAAACCTTTCAATTGTGCTCTGATTTGGTCGCGCCAGAAAAAATGCGTCTGCGCCAGCAGTAAAAAGAATGTCATCGAGAACAGGTTTCAGTTCATGGACCACGCTTCCGCTCGCGATATCCACAACGACAAGCTTGTCAGCGTCCGGTTGGTGAAAGATAAAGAAGCGTCCGTCTCCTCCGACCACGAATCGCGAGTATGGTTCGTCCAGTTGAACGATTACAGGTTCGGCAAGGCTTCCTTCCGGCTTCTCCTGAATCTCACCGTGGTCTGGCACGGTTGTTGTGCCATCGGACTGCGGCTTTTTTATCAAATCACTATCCATTGCGACTTTCGGATCGCTATCTGCACCATGGCCTCCGTCCGTATGTTGCAATTCGCCAGGTGCGGTCAGAGCGACGCGAAATCCCAGAGCTGAAGAACGGAACATGGGTTCCTGATGAGAACGCTGCATGCTCTGCACCAACGACAGTGCTGACCTTCAGCTGCAGCCCCGAACAACTCGTTCGGTTCCTGTTGCAGGCCCACTCGGATCAACTTGTGAAGACGGTAAATGATAGTTCCCAGTGAACCAGTCGGCGCACCACTCAGAGACGTTTCCTGTCATGTCGAATAGACCAAGGGCGTTGGGCTTTAAGCTTCCAACGGGTGCTGTAAAGACATATCCATCCTTAAAGCTGGCCATGTTGCCGTCCGTTGTATGAAGCTGAACGCGCCCCTCAAAGAACGCAAGATCAGCGACATTTGCCTCACCCTTCTTCGGGGCCTCGAGTGGTCCATTCGCACGACATGCAAATTCCCATTCGGCCTCGGTGGGCAAACGAAATGGCTGCGATTCTTTGTCAGCCAACCACCGTAGAAACTCATCGATATCCAGTCGAGTCAGATTCGTAGCAGGGTGCTGATCCGTCTGGCGATATCCGGTGTTCATCCAGTTGAATTTCTTGTCATACAGACTCATTCGCTCGCTGTCGTATCCATTCCCACCCTGTTGATCCGTCTCCGCAGTCGTCTGGTAGCCTGTCTCCGTCACGAATTTTCGAAACTGCCCGACAGTGACTTCATGGGTTCCTAGATAGAATGGCCGGGTGAGCTTGACAGAATGTTGTATGTTGTCGTCGTTGGGCCGCTGGGGGTTCCCAGGAACGGAAGTTCCCATCACAAACTCGCCTGAGGAAATGCGAGTGAATTGCATGCCCACAGAATTCGTGTAGTTTTGAGCGTTGGCTGGAGGGACCGAAGGGATCGGCTCGGAGTTACTCGATTCTGCGATGGCAGTGACTTCTTCGCGAACAATTCTCACTCCAATCGTACCGCGAAATTCAGGTTCGAAACGTGCTCGACTTGCGCAACGTGTATGCCGCGGCCATGACTGCCAGTCTCCGCCCCGAAACACTCGTAGTTTTCCATCTTCCGGTCCCATTGGATCCGCGAGTGGCGAGTTTAGATAGTAGTTTTCGTTGAACCAGTCATGGCACCATTCACACACATTTCCCGTCATGTCGTACAGACCGAATGCGTTCGGCTGAAAACTTCCCACGGGAGCTGTGAAAACATAACCGTCATCCGTATTCACAAATTCCTGCCCTCGAGTAACAACGATTCCGGCGGCCTTGAAACTCTGGTCTGCGACGTTACCTATCTTCGTTACTTCGTTTGAATTGTGCGCTTCCTGAAAGGCCGTTTCGGACCCAGCCCGGCATGCGTACTCCCATTCCGCTTCAGTCGGAAGTCGATATTGAATTGCCTCTTCACGACTCAGCCAGTCCACAAACGCGTTTGCATCATTCCATGTGAGATTTGCCGCAGGATGATCTTCGGACTGCGCAAATCCCGTCGTTTTCCAGTTGAAGGCTCTGTCATATCCTGTCGTAATGGGGCGTGCGTCCAAGCGAACTCCAAATCCACCCTTCCTGTCGCTCTCAGCAGCGGTTCTGTATTGAGTCGCGTTTACAAATTGTCGAAACTGGCCGATGGTTAATTCGTGAATTCCCATATAAAACGGAGGTGTAATCTCAACCCGGTGCTTGTGCTCATCGTTATAGCGACCAGATTCGTCAATGGGCGAACCCATCCAGAATTCTGCGTCGGGAATCCGTATCAACTGCATTCCGATACTGTTCGTAACGATGCTCTCAGTGTTTGGTGGCAACGCGGTAGGGACGGACAAGTCGGCAGCACTGCTTTCGAGTTTCAGTGGCACTTCGACATCGGCCCTGACCTCAATTCTTTTGATTTCGGACGATTTGCTTTTGTCCGGCCGCGAATTTTCGGCTTTACGTGTTTGGACCGTGATCAGCATCATTCCAAATACTGCTATCACTACGGCAGCGATCTTTGAATTGCGGTGTTCCATTCTCCTGCCCTTACGTTTGTATGTTCATCTAAACCGCCGCCAGCGATTTGTGACGACCGAACGCGATGTGATCGTCGTTACCGAACTTCAAAAGAAACAAATCGTCTGAGTCATTATTGACGCTGCCTAATTACGAATGCCAGTCCATCTGGTATCGAGACTCTGGATTTTTAATTCTCGTTGAACGCCACCAACATGGGGTGCAGCAGGTGTGATGAGAGGCAGAAAAATGGAGGGCAGAAAAATAAAAACTTATTTTGGTAAATCGTCGCCCTGAATTCATTTTTCTGCCCCAATTCTTTGGGTCTGCAGTCGTGATCTTGTGGTCAACTGCTGCCACGAACGGGTTCGATTCGACATCTAAATTCTTACTCGGGAAGCCGTAACACTTTGCAGGTGTCATCGTAGCTCAGTTCCAGTTCCAGCGGGACACACAGATCGTCAGCGATCCAGATCGGAAGCGTGGGCAGGGGGTTCCCAACAACCAGCGGATACGCCCAAACTTCGAAGCGCGAGCGATCGGCGACTTTCAGACCGCGGCATGTCACCGCGTACGTACTGGGAGTTGTCAGTTCAAAAGCCGGATCTGCGTGACCAGCCAGCTCCATCAATTCTGCATACAAATTGAAGTGGCGAGTTGTCACCAGATCGACGATCGACACACACACTCGCTTCTGCAGCAATGCAGCGCACTTTGCAACAAAGGCGCGACGATTTTCGGGTCTGTCTTTGTTGGCCGGGCTCACAATTTCCACGGCGGCCACTAACTGGCGGCCTCGGCTTTGATCGTACACGAGGACTTCGTATTCGTACTGATCGGCCAGTTCAAGTTCCGAGATTGAGGTAGGAGCAGGAGCAGTCCAGACGGCTGTTGCAACTCCGCCTGCATCGTCCGAAGCAGACAGTCGTTTAGGTTCGTCATCTTCATAGGCGCAGACGTCAATTTCAAAAAATGCCCCCAAGTGGACTCTGGGTTCGGCCGTAAAGTCTTCCGGCAGATGTTTCACTAATCGTTGAATCATCGTGGCGGGCCACATCCCGTGAAAACCTTCCCACGACGACCTGGTCCAGATTGGCGGACGAAAATGATCTTTCAGCGGCATAATTGACCCCTCATTATTCTATCAGGCAAACACGAGATTCAAAGTGCGAATTGCTGAGTCACAAATCGTGGCCGGTACGCGAATGGGCTCGTACGCCTAATTCTGCGGCTCTGTTGTTGGCATTTCCTTGGAGGCTGGTGGATCTGCCGCCGCAGTCCCCGCCGAAGGTTTTACGGCCTCAGCATTCGACTGCTGAGGCTCAGCTTCCTTCACAAGCTCCAGCAACAGTTTATGAGCTTCCCGATAGCGCGGTGCCTGTGCCAGCGCCAGCAAGATATGCCGTCGCGCGGATTCTTTATCGGTATCCTTCAGCAATGCAGCAATGCGAAAATGCAGACGAGCGGCATCATCCTTCTGTAATGTCAATAAACTCGTCAATGCACTGATCGCTACGTCTATTTGCCCAACAGTCTCCGCAGCCGTGACTGTTCGAATTAACGCAGTCGGCTGGAATGGATCGATCGCAAAGATTGTTTTCCCTAATTCCACGACGCGATCGGGTTGCTTCTGAAGTTCACAAAGTTCCTGCAGTCGCATTGCAGCTTCGAGATCATCTGCGGAATACTGCAGATGCTCCGTCAGCGTCTGCATCTCCAATTTGGTTTGTTCGCGTTGCTTGTAGATATCCGCGAGCAATCGACGCGGCCCGTTTGTATGGTCATCCATTGGCACAAGCGCGATCAGTTTCTTCAACTGCGATTCTGCTTCGTCAAATTGATCGGCCTTGATCAACATTGATGCATACAAAAGCATCGCCGAGAAATTCTGCGGATGGTCGGCAATGAATGCTTTTACTGTTTCAATGTCCGTCGGCTTTGCCGCAGCCAATTCTTCCGGCGCGAACTCAACGCCGGCGGCAAAAGCGGTCGCTTGTTCGTTCAAAAACTTTGCAAAGGATTCTTCAAGGATGTCCAGCCCGTCCGTATGTCGATCCAGAGCATCATTGATTTGCACGCCATCATTCAGATCTTTCAGAATAGCATTCAGGGCTGGCAGGCCATGAACTGTCACTAGATGTTCAACCAGCATTGATGATTCGTAATACGCAAAGTTCAGATCTTCGCCGCTCTTCGCCGTCAAAAACGCACTGCTGAGTTCAGCCACCGGCGTTACGTCGCCAGCCAGAATCCGGTCGCGAAAATCAGGAGTCATGTGCTGCCCCCAACGAGTGTCCGTGCGGCGCTCTTCGAAGACGGAAATTCCTTCGCTTAACCAACGCGGCATGCGGTTGCTGGTCTTCTGTAACGTGATCACGTGACAGAATTCGTGCCATAACACAGATTCCCAACTGCCAGGGTTTTCTTTGCGTGTCGCAGGGCTGTTCGCGGTCACAACTTTTCCGAAACAGACACCCAGAAAGCCAGCCACGTCCGGAACGCCAAACGTACGAACGGCAAAGTCATCGACTCGTGAATAGATTTCGACATATACCGGCACTTCCGGCGTGAATTCGTATCGCGCGGTGAGGTCCGTCCATGCCTGTTCCAGCAAAGCCAGTACACGCGGGCCGTACACAGCGGCTTCATTTGTTTCCATGCGAACCTGAAAATGTTCGCTGCTGACCGTCGTGAATCGACCCAGAGAATCTTTTAGCTTCAACAAGTTAAACAAAGTCGTGTTGTAGCCATCAGCCTTGTACGCCTGTTCGGCCTGCTGCCAGCCTTCTTCTTCAATCCCCAACCGCAGCAGATCCTGAGCCAGCTGAATTCGCGCATCGACAAATTCTACATCAGCTTCGAGCGCCTTCCGTTGAAACGCCGCGCCTTCAGCAAAGCGATACTTCTGCGACAGCTTGCGACCAATCAGATGATCGACTTCCGGATTTGCCGTCGAAAATTTCAAGGCCGCAGCACGCGACGTTTCAGCAGCCGCCTCATCGTTGCGAAGGTGCCAGATCACGGACTGCAGACTATGAGCTTCCGGGAGATTGGGATTCACAGTCAGCAACTGCTGAATCGTTTTTTCCGCCTGTTCATATTCTTCTCGATCAATCTGCTGTTCTGTAATTCGCAACAGGGCAGGAGCAAAGTTGGAATTCAATTCCAGCGACTTCTTCAGGAACTCCGTCGCCTTTTCAGCGTCGGATGTCCGATACGCTTCTGACAACAGGAAGTTGATGTCCGCTTGGTCCGGCATGGTCTTTTCGGCTGCCGTCAGCAACTCGGCGGCAAACGGCACGTCGCCTTTCTTCAGCGCCAGTCGCCCTGCGGCGAGGAATCCATCGGGCCGATTCGGATAATTCTTGCGAGCCCGTTCAAAGAAACCTTCCTGCACTGCCTTTGCGTCAGCTCCCAATGCAATTGCAATCTCGCCTAACGCGACCAAATCATCAGCGTCGGTGTATCTCCATGAAGCGGAACTGACCAGTTTTTCAGTTTCGACCAGAGCGGCGGCTGCCAAATCACGTTTCCCATTCGCCAACGCGGATTTGTACTGCAGCAAACGCAGACGTACGCTCCAGGAATATCGTTCAATTCCAGCCGCGACCGTTTCCAGGGCTTCAGGATATTTCCCAAGAGCCAGCTCACTTTCGGCTTTCAGAATCGGCCATTCTTCGCCGTAGCTCTTGTTGGCAACTGCGTCTGTTGTTGCTTTCAGACAGTCTTCATATCGACCGGCGAGCAACATTTCCTGACACGAGGCGACGGTCTCGGCGGCCGACGCATCGTTGGAATGCAAAAACATCACCACAAAGACAAATATGGCAACAGTCACGCAATTGATTCGTAGCAGCATCGAGAGAACCTTGCAATAAAAAATGCGAACAGATCCAGTATATCTGCTGAACGGAGAGTAGCGTCCAATTCCATATCTGGACAGGAACTGGCATTGCATGGCACCTTTCGTGCTACAAGCATTCTGATCGAGTTGCGAGTCGGATACGAATTGCCGTCGTTATCACGGCCTTGCTTTCGGTTGGATTAACTTCAGTCAACATGGAAAGCGTCTTCATTGCGAATATGGCAGGATTGTCGCCTACAATCAGCGGCAATGGATTTTACATCGCTGTGTTCGCAATCTGCTTTTTCGGAGTGATGGTGTCGATACCGTTTGCTGTGGTCTTAATTTTGTATCAGGAAGCTTCAGAGGTGGTTTGCACTTTCATGATGCAGAAGGTACTTACTGTCTTGCTTGTTGGAGCCGTTGGCGGGATTTCGGCGATGTGCATTGCGTATCCTCAGCCAGGGAATTTTCGCAACGTACCGATGGCCGTATTACCAATCGCGTGTGCAAACATTCTTGCGATCATCATACCGCCAGTTCTTTGGCTTCTGGACCCGGATTCGTCACTTTCACGGTCATGAGCGAAAGAGTTGTCGATCTTAGGTCGTCGATCTGGGACAGATCTGAATACGGTAATCCGACCTGTCTCAGGTCGGAAATCCTCAGCGTCGCGTTACGAATCACAGCCGGACAAGAACAGGCGAAGCGGAAAGGTCGTCGATCTGGGACAGATCGACCTACTGTAATCCGACCTGTCTCAGGTCGGAAACCCGCAGCTTCGCGTTACGAACCACCGTCGCTGAAGAACAATTGCTGCGGGCGTCGCCGCAACCCATTTCATTTCAGTCGCGGTTACCAATCCGTTATGTCCACTTCACGTGGCGTCGCATCGGGCTATTTTTTTCTATGCTTCATTGCTGTCTTCCTCCGTGCTCTCCGTGTCCTCCGTGGTAACAAAAGAAGCCGCAGTTTTCACCACGGAGAACACAGAGGTCACGGAGGAAGCAGAGGGAAGGCGGCCATTGCTGCGTTTTTCTGCTTTCTCTACGCCCTCCTGTTCAAAATACGATTCCCAATCCACACACCGAGAGTCAATTCCAGTAGCGCCCTGAGTTTCGCGGATCACTGAACCGGAAGAACTTCTCCGGAAAAAAATAGCTATAGTTGGCAATGCCGAGTGGAAGAACCAGCACAGCGGAAAGGTCGTCGATCTGGGATAGATCGACCTACTGTAATCCGACCTGTCTCAGGTCGGAAATCCTCAGCGTCGCGTGACAAATCACGGTCGAGCAAGAACAGGCGAAGCGGAAAGGTCGTCGATCTGGGACAGATCGACCTACTGTAATCCGACCTGTCTCAGGTCGGAAATCCTCAGCGTCGCGTGACAAATCACGGTCGAGCAAGAACAGGCGAAGCGGAAAGGTCGTCGATCTGGGACAGATCGACCTACGTCAAGATCGTCTCGTAACTGAAACCTGCCGTGAAGTCGTTGACTTTTGCCACGCTTACCGCCACCCTGTCCGTTCTCCCGGCGGTCGGGCGGAGGCCTGCGGATCGGGCTTTTGGCAACCGCAAGTCACCGAATCAAAAACCAATCTTTCATGCAGTTTCGAATCACAAATCTGCGAACTCCGGTGGAACTGCCAGAACGCAGCCTTTCCGCTGAAATCGCCCGTCGACTGGAAATGCCCCTCGACGATCTTGCCTCGCTGAAAATCCTGCGAAAAAGTCTCGACGCCCGAACTCGACACCGCATGGAATTTGTCTATTCGCTGACGCTGTCTGTCCCCGACGCTAAAGCCGATTCACCGCCTTACGCGGATGGCATGGACATTGCGCCGTGGACACCGCCGACGTTTGAAGATCCTGAGCCAGGTTCAAATCCACTACCTCATCGGCCCGTCATTGTCGGTTCAGGCCCCGCAGGACTTCTCGCCGGATATTTTCTGGCATTGCGAGGCTATCGACCGATCATCATCGAACGGGGTCAGGCGGTCCGTGAACGCGTACCGGCAATTCGACTTTTTGATTCCGGCGGCGGACACGACAACGAAAATAATTATCTCTTTGGCGAAGGTGGAGCAGGGTGCTTCAGCGACGGCAAACTAACATGCCGCATCACGGGACCAGATGTCGATTGGGTACTGCAGAGCTTTGTGGATTGCGGTGGACGACCGTCATTGGTTTACGAAAACAGGCCGCATTTGGGCAGCAACAAACTGCCTTTGATCTGCCGCAACTATCGTCGCAAGATCGAAGCACTTGGTGGTGAATACAAATTCGGCTGTCGCCTGGAAGGTTTAAAATTTCAAAACGGACAATTGCAGGGTCTGGAAACTTCTTCTGGATTCATTGAGTCCTCCGTTTGCGTCCTCGCCATCGGCCACAGCGCACGAGACACTTACGAGATGCTGCTGAAGACCGGACTGCCGTTGAAACAAAAAGCGTTTCAACTTGGATTGCGGATCGAACAGCCTCAGGAAATCGTCAATCAAAGAAAATACGGCGGCGATGATGACTACCTGCAGTTGCTGGGAGCGGCCGATTATTCGCTCATCGCCAAAGGGCAGAAAGATCTGTTCACGTTCTGCATGTGTGCTGGCGGCATCGTGATTCCCAGCGTGTCTGAACCGAACATGTATTGTTCCAACGGCATGAGCAATTCGCGTCATGATACGCCGTTCGCCAACAGCGGGTTGGTTGTCACGCTGGAACCTCACGAATTTGGCAGCAGTCATCCACTGGCCGGGATGCATGTCCAGCGGCACTATGAATCACTGGCCTTTCAGATGACAGGCGGCAACTACGAAGCCCCGGTGCAGCGAGCACAGGATTTCCTTGCAGATCGAACGCCATCACCAACGGAGCAACTTCCATCTTCTTATGAACGCGGCACGCAAGCGCGAAACCTATCCGCCGTGTTGCCACCGTCGATTTTGAAAGCGATGAAGGCCGGTTTGCCAATCATGGACACTCAATGGCGTGGCGATTTCCTTGAGGACGCTGTTCTTGTCGGCCCTGAAATGCGAGGCAGCTCTCCGGTCCGCATTGATCGTGATGCTGCGACATTTGAAATCCCATCATTGCCTGGCGTATATCCCATCGGCGAAGGTGCTGGATACGCCGGAGGCATTGTGACTGCTGCAGTTGACGGGCTGCGCGCTGCCCGAAAAATCATCGCCAAGCACCGCTGCCCGGATGTTTGAATTTGATCTGTATCGCGTGAGTGTGCCCGCGATTTAATCGAGCTGCTCCTTCCCTGACCAACATTTTGCCACAAGGCCAACCCAGGTGGCAGGTATTCAGACACCACCCGTGTAGTTCAATTGTGGAAACTCGGAGTTCAAAGCCCCAAAAATGGCACATACACATCTGGCCATACGTATCGATTTTGTTATTCTGATTAAGGGCCGTTCGATATCTCTGGTTTTCTTAAGGAATGTAATGTGAAGAAGTTGTCCCTGCGTCGAGGTTTTACTTTGATCGAACTCCTAGTGGTGATTGCCATCATTGCGATTTTGATCGCCCTGTTACTGCCTGCTGTTCAACAGGCTCGCGAGGCTGCCCGTCGAACTCAGTGCAAAAACAACCTGAAGCAAATGGGGCTGGCAATGCACAATTATCATGACGTGTACAACATGTTTCCGCTTGGTGCCTGTGCCAGACCGGGTTCATCGTTCGGGATTGATATGTCGATCGGGGCTTTCGCGGCCATGTTGCCTTACCTTGAACAGGCAAATCTGAAATCCTTGTACAACGACTTGAGAAACTGGGAAGATCAAACTCCGTTGATTGCAACAACAATCGTTCCTGCCTATCTGTGTCCTTCGAATACTGGACCGCAAGTTGATGCCAACCCAGTGCTCGCCGGTTATCCGATTGGCCCGAACATTGCGGCGACGCACTATTTGCTGAGCAAGGGGGCGGACAAAGAATGGTGCTTCGCTCCGAACAACATCGGTACAGGAATGTTTGGCATCAATTTGCGAACTAACTTTTCAAATCTGACAGATGGTTCAAGCAATACCCTTTGTGTGGGCGAAGGCGCGACAGGAGGCGCATGGAGAGTCGCGACAGCGGCAGCTCCAAACACGCCTATTGCACCACCGAACGGACGTGTGCAGCAAGGCTGGATTGCACCTCAGCCAAATCCACTGGCAGTGCAATCTCTTTCAGGTTACACAACAGGTGGTAACTGGGGAACGACCGTCTATCGATTGAACAAGAACCCAATTATCGAAACACTTTATGATGACGCACATTTGGGAAGTTGTGCCACAAACGCCAATGATCAGACGAGTAACTTCCGCAGTTTCCATACTGGCGGGGCTCAGTTTCTGCTTGGTGATGGCTCCGGTCGATTCATTTCAGAAAACATCGACGCCACGCTTTACAACAACCTCGGTGGAAGAGCTGACGGCCAGGTAATCGGCGAATATTAGTCGACTAAATTTCATCCCTTATGTTTCAGCCGAACGAACGGCCAAACTGGAAGTCAGTTTGGCCGTTTCTCTTTGTATTCAGTGAATTGAACAACAGTCCGAACAGTCAGAGTGGCAATGGCATTTGAACAATCGACAATAATTGTTAACTCTGCTGTTATCAAGCTGACAAATTCCCCGGCAACCGCATCGATTTCAAGTCGCATACAACTTTGTCGAGAGTGCCTTGCGAGTGTTGCTGCTGTCGCAGGCGAATGGGCAGAAGCGGCGGTCGTTGCCAAAGGACTTTCTAAAACTTCATCAGTCAAAGCGGAAGATTTACTGAGCGGACCGGCCGTTGTTGCTCGTCAATTGCAATTGACTATCCAAACATTGCAAGCGATTCAGAAAAACGGTCGTCCCTCTTTGCCCGGTCGAGTTGTTCGACTCAAAAATGACCAGTTGTCGGTTAATGTCTTTCCGACGTCAGGACTATACGACAGCCTGACATTTATGGGAATACGCGGTTCCGTAAGACTCCACGCTGACATCGCTGAAACGGATCTTCACGGACAACTTCCAGAAACAGCAGCAAACGACAAGCTGCCTCGATTGACAGCCGTGCTAGGCGCGGGAAATGTCTCGTCCATTCCGGCCACCGACAGCCTCAACAGAATTATGTTCGAAGGCAGCCGAGTGCTGCTGAAGTTAAATCCGGTCAATGAATACCTGCATCCGATATTTGATCGTGTTTTTGCTCCGCTCATCAAGGCAAACTTGCTGGGAATATTGAAAGGTGGATCTGACGTCGGATCTGCCTTAATTCAGCATGCTGCGGTGGATGCTGTCCACATCACGGGATCTGCCGCGACACACGACGCTATCGTGTGGGGTCCAGACGGTGCTGAGCGAGACCGCCGCAAACAAAACAAAGATCCGCTGCTCAAGAAGGATGTCACCAGTGAACTCGGAAATGTGACACCGTGGATTGTCGTTCCCGGCAAATATACCGTTCGTCAGTTGGATTCACAGGCGCAGCATATTGCCACGTCGATCACGAATAACGCGTCGTTCAACTGCCTTGCCACCAAAGTCATCGTGACATGGAAGAGCTGGCCGCAGCGTGATTCGTTTCTGCAGCTGATTCAGCACCACATGGCACAGACGCCAGTCCGTCCCGCATATTACCCCGGAGCTGTCGAGCGATTTCAGCGATTCTCCGGAACCAGTCAACAGCTCGATGAACGCGGCTGTCTGCCGTGGACTCTGTTGACAGGACAGTCCATCGCGGAACGCCCCGAATTGTTTCAGGAAGAATCATTTGTCTGCGTTTGCGCAGAAACACAGTTGGGCGGCGACACACCGGAACAATTCCTTTCTGCGGCGACGGAATTTGTGAACGATCAATTGACCGGAACACTCTGCGCCTCGGTCACCATCCCGCCCGGATTTCGTGCTCAGCAAGCGATGGCGTTCGAGCGATCTCTCACGCAGCTTCGTTACGGTTCCGTCTGTGTGAATCAGTGGTCAGGACTGGCCTATGGTTTGACGAGTCCACCATGGGGCGCATATCCTGGTGCAACAGTGAAAGATGTTCAAAGCGGCATCGGAAATGTACACAATATCTATTTGCTGGATCACGTTGAAAAGGCAGTACTTGAAGGGCCATTGGTTAACTTTCCAAAGCCAATCTGGTTTCCATCGCATCGAAACGCCGTTGATGTCGCAAATCGGCTGGTGCGTTTGTATCAAAATCCCTCTGTGATACATTTGCCGGGATTGTTCGCGGCTGCAATCTCCGGATAAGTTTCCCACTTGATCACACGAGGACATACATTTGAAACCGACATTTTTCTGCCATGCGATTTCCCTCGCCCTGGCGTTCGTATGCGTTCCTGCGCCTCATTCTTCTGCTGAAGAGAATGGCAAGAATGCCGTGGCAGACACAGTGGGATCGACAAAGATCTTGAAGCCCGGCGAGACGGCTCAGTATGAATTGCAGGCCGCTTTAATCAACGCCTCGCCCGGCGACGTCATTGAACTTCAAGCCGGCACCTATCACTTCAACACGGAAATCAATGTCGTCTGCGACAACGTCACCATCCGCGGCGCAGGGCGAGACAAAACTGTTTTGTCATTTCGAGATCAGGCCGCCGGAAGCAGTGGTATCGTCGCCACCGGGAATGCATTCGTTATTGAAAGTCTGGCAGTGGAAGACACTGTCGGAAACGCGATCAAGGTTCTGGGAGCACAGGACGTGACATTTCGAGATGTCCGAGTCGAATGGACCGATGGCCCCAAAGACACGAACGGTGCCTATGGTATCTATCCTGTGGAATGCCGCAATGTGCTCATCGAAAACTGTGTGTCCATCGGAGCATCCGATGCCGGGATCTATGTCGGCCAGTCGCAGGACGTCATCGTTCGCGGCTGTTTCGCGAAGCAAAACGTCGCAGGAATCGAGATCGAAAATACTCTACGAGCCGACGTTTTCGATAATACCGTAACGGACAACACCGGCGGAATCCTCGTGTTCGATCTACCAGGATTGACCCTGACCAACGGCGGCCAGGTGCGAGTTTTCAAGAACCAAATCAAAAACAATAACCATGTAAATTTTGCCCCGAAGGGCACCATGGTTGCCGATGTGCCAGCGGGCACAGGCGTCATGTTGATGGCCACGGATAACGTTGAGATTTTTGACAACGATGTGACCGGCCATCAAACCAGTAATCTGCTGATCGTCAGCTTTCTGATCACAGAGCGAAAAATCGGCGACAAAAAATACGACCCGTTTCCGGAACATGTGTCCGTCCACAACAACCGCATTGCCGGTGGCGGAACGAAGCCTTCCGGCCAACTTGGCGCTCGCCTGGCACTCGTCATGGGCGGTACATTTCCGGACATCCTGTTTGACGGATTACGAAACCCGGCGAAACTTCAGGATACAAATGGTCCTGTGCCAGTGCCGTTGCGAATACGAGACAACGCAGATGCCACCTTTGCCAATATCAACATCGGTGACCTCTCGCTCGAAAACATCACCACAGGCAAATACAGCATCGGACGCGACCTTGATCTCTACGCGGCAGACATTGCGCCGCTTGATGTGGTGACGCTGAAACCGCATGGCAAAGCAGTGTCGAACGGCAATCCGGCTGTCGCCGTCTATCGAGCTGCTCCAGAGAAGCTTTCCGAATGGAGGCTTTATGTGAATCGAGACAATCAATGGACAGCCGCTGAAGAACTGATCGAGTATAACCTCAACACTCCGCTCTTTTCAGACTACACCGTGAAACATCGCTATGTGCGATTACCAGCAAATACCAGCATGACATGGAACGACACGGATTCTCTGGAATTCCCTGTCGGCACCGTGATCGCAAAAACATTCGCGTATCCGGACGCCACCGATGATCAAACGCCAGGTGAGCGATTTATGGAGACACGCATTGAACATCATGAAGCATCTGGTTGGTACGGCTACTCATACGTCTGGAACGAAGATCAGTCTGATGCCACGCTTAGCCTTGGTGGTGGAGTTGTCGATGTGTCCTGGAGACAAGCTGATGGAAGTCTTCGCAACAACAAGTACCAGATCCCTAACGCCAATCAATGTCTCAGCTGCCACAGCAGCAACAACAAGTACGTTCCATTGGGCACAACGGCTCGAAACCTCAACAGGCCAGGTGTCGAAAGAGAGGCAAAGAATCAGCTTACAACCTGGGCTGGACGAGGTCTTCTAAAAGCGTGTCCGTCGCCTGAACAACAACCCAAACTTGCCGCGTACGACGACGCGAAGAGTGGCAGCCTTGACCAGAGAGCACGAGCCTGGCTGGAAGTGAACTGTGCTCACTGCCACAACCCAACGGGTTCTGCCAGGACATCCGGACTGGATCTTAGAACAGCGCAAACGGATGCAGCAAAATTCGGCATCTTCAAGTCGCCTGTCGCCGCCGGTAAAGGTTCCGGCGGCCGACGATACGATATCGTCCCTGGCAAACCCGATGAATCGATATTGATGTACCGCCTGGAAACCGAAGAGCCAGGCGCGCGAATGCCAAGCCTGGCACGGAATCTGATTCACGAAGAATCAAACACACTGATCAAAGAATGGATTCTCTCGCTGACGCCTGATGTTGATTCAAAACAAAAATAGCGAGTGAGAACAACATGGCAGCCAATCAGTCTTGCTGCCGCCGACACAGGGTCGGATGGAGAGCTTAAGTTCACGTCACTGGATCCAGGTCCCCGAGCCGATTCATCCGCGAAGCACGGGGCCATCCGTCCCGCATTCACTGCGGAGGCTCGATATCGAACCTCGCTTGTACGCTCACTTCAAGTGCATTGCAATTGCAATTTTCTTTGCACTTACAATCTGCTAATTGGCTAAATCGCCTTCCAAAACAACGATTTAGCCAAATATAAATGTGAGCAAATCGCCTGCGACAAAGACACCGAACCTGAGTTTACCCACATCGAATGACTTTTTATATTTGGCTAAATCTCATTTTTCTGATAGGTTTTAGCCAGATTAGATTCTCCAGCGGCAGAACGGCCGAGTCGTTTTTTGTGAATGAATCAGACCCAATGAAGCCCCGCAAAGTTGTCGGACGATATCGAGAGTTGGCACTGTTTCAGAAGATGAAGGATTCCTTCGATGCTACGTTTCTTGCGGTCTATGGTCGTCGTCGAGTCGGCAAAACGTTTCTGATTCGCAACGCACTGCATGATCTCATTCGCTTCGAACTCATCGGTCTTCACAACGGATCGATCGCTGAACAACTCGTAAACTTTTCCGAATCGCTTCGTCAGGCATCACATGGGGAGGCTCGGCAGAAATGGGTCACCTGCATCATGGAGTGCTGCATTCAGAGAACTGGCGGAGTTTTGCGAGACGCTTCCGAAGAAGGAAAAATTTGTATTGTTCATTGACGAACTTCCATGGCTGGCTTCGCCGCGATCCGGGTTTCTTCAGGCGTTAGACTATTTCTGGAATTCATATGCCAGCCGCGACAACCGTTTGATGCTGATCGTGTGTGGTTCGGCTGCGTCGTGGATGATTCAGCGGTTGTTACGTGACAAAGGAGGCTTGCACAATCGAGTCACACATCGCGTGCGATTGCAGCCTTTCGATCTTGCAGAGACACGCGATTTCCTTCTCAGCCGCCGCATCGCACTGACCGATTTCCAGATCGCGGAACTCTATATGGCTTTCGGTGGTGTTCCGTTGTATCTGGAGCAGGTACAGCGTGGCGAATCGGCAGCTCAGACAATTGATCGCGTTTGTTTCAGCCGTGACGGTTTTCTGCGAAACGAGTTCAATCAACTTTATCCAGCTCTGTTTGATTCGGCCGAACGTCATATCAAGATCGTGAAATGCCTGGCCGCAAAACCGTCTGGCCTGACTCGGCAGGAGATCGCAGACAAAACCGGACAGTCTCCCAGCGGACGCCTGACGACGATTCTCGAAGAATTGACAGAATCCGGGTTCGTGTATCGAGCCGCTCCGTGGGGAAAGCTCGTGAAGGACAGCATCTATCGACTGGCTGATGAGTACAGTTTGTTCTATCTGCGATGGATTGAATCGTGGCGAAGGACGTCAAAAGGATGGCAGTCCGTGCGAAATACTCCTCAATTTCGCACATGGAGCGGAATGGCGTTCGAAATGCTGTGCTTGAAACACGCCGATCAAATCCAGGCAGCGCTGGGGATTGCGGGAGTTGCCACCGAACTTTCCGCATGGCGCTACAGTTCCGCCGGGAAGGACGATGATGGAGCCCAGATTGACCTGTTGATAGACCGCGCCGACAACTGCATCAATCTTTGCGAAATGAAGTTTTCGGAAACTGAGTTTGTGCTTGACAAACGTTACGCGAAAATTGTGCGCGACCGAAAGGGGATCTTTCGGCGAGTCACGGGAACGCGAAAGAACACTTTCATCACATTCGTGACAACTCAAGGGCTAAAGAAGAACTCCCACGCGCTGGATGTTGTCGATTCTGACGTGACGCTCGAATCCTTGTTCGTGCCGACTGATTCGCTTTGAAAAGAGCCCCTCTGCCCCTCGATTATCACGAGCCTACCCATTTGAGTTCTCCGCTCACATGGCCATCCACGCGAGATCAATCAGACACCCGAGAACTGACGACGTCAAACAAGTTTGAAGTGCCAGATCCTTATCAAGCTGGCTAAATCGACTCTAAAAGTGACGATTTAGCCACATTGATTTCGACCGCCAGCCGCCCCCTTGCATCTTTGCGCCTTTGCGCCTTTGCGCCTTTGCGCCTTTGCGTTGAAACCCTGATCGCCTTATTCAACGGCGTGTCGTTTTTTTAAAAAATCCTACCGAATTCCTGAACAAACTCGCCACGCTGGCGACTCATGCAGGCAGAGACCTGTCGGATCGACTGAGAACGAATCTGCATCGACGAAGGAGCCGGATTATGTCGCGAAGTCAAGTGCCGTGGCTTGTTAAGGTGTTGTATACTCACAACCCGTTCTATCTGGTCAGTGCCTGTTTGTTTGTGTACGGTCTGAAGCTGATGTTTCGCGTTGGCGATTCGTCAGTGCTGTTTAACCAGGGCAGCGTTGGTTATATGCAGCCATGGAACTTGATGGCCAGTCTGGCTGCAGTGACAGTCCTCATGGCGGTGACCGCAGTTCTGATCGTGCGACTCGGCAAAGTCTGGGAAGACGCGAGGTCACTGGTACTCATCGTACTGCTGATGTTTCTCGCAATTGCCGTCAGCTTTGATGAACTCATTAATGTGGCATCTCACGCCGAGAACCGGCTGACTCAGGTTGGTCTCCTGTTTGGCTGTGGAGTTCTGTTTTCACTGGCAACGGCGGAAGGTTTGATTCGCGGACTGAAGTTGAGTATCCCATGGGCGTATCGTCTTCCGCTTTACGCGTTCATTGTGCTGTTCTTCATCTGGCCATCGCTGTTATTGCCGGGCCTGATTCCACTGAATCTTTTGCAGTTCACGTCACCGATTCAATTGGATCGCCTGTGTTTCTGACACTGATGCTGCTATTCGCGATGGCGGTATGGGCGATCTGGCGCGGCGTGAAGCATGGTCAGGTGCTGTTGAACGTCCTTTTGCTGCTGGCAATTTTCATCGGGCCAACGGCGTTTCGTTCTCCCTCGTCGTCGGTGTTTCACAACGCCACGGCATGGTGGCCTCTGGCCATATTTTCTTTGATCCAATGCGTGGCCGGCTGGCGGACTTCAAATCACTGGAAGACATTCGCAGGATTGGCAGCGGCCGCTTTCCTGCCACTGATCGTGTTGAAAACTTTCCTGGCATTTATGGCGACGCAGGTCGCGAATCGTTCACAATCAGGTAACGTGACTGCTGGTGTTGTGTTCCTTTGCGTGGGCGAAGATAATCCGGTGCAACGCTGACGATAACACTGAGGCTCGTTCACTACTTCGCCCATAATCATCGACGCAAATTGCTGTCTATTCGCCTACCATATGTGGCCGTCGATGGTCCATTCAAAGTCACTATAACGCATGAACTATCTCCAGCAACTTGAGCCCCTGAACGAACTCAACCGCACACTGCAGGCGAATGTCCATCCGCTGGACTGGAAAAACCCGACTCCTGCTGGCAGATACAACATTGTTGTGGTTGGAGCCGGAACCGCAGGACTTGTCACGGCCGCTGGCGCTGCCGGTCTGGGAGCGAAAGTCGCCCTCGTGGAACGTGGGCTGATGGGAGGTGATTGCCTGAACGTCGGCTGCGTGCCATCGAAGGCCATCATCAGTGCGGCGCGGCGAGCGGCTGCGGTCCGTGATGCAAAGTCTTTCGGAGTCTACACAAATGATGCTCGAATTGACTTCGCTGAAGTTATGCAACGCATGCGGCAATTGAGAACGTCGATCAGTCCACACGATTCCGCCCGACGATTCCAGGATCTTGGCATCGACGTCTTTTTTGGACAAGGGACATTTACCGGCAGCAATTCCCTTGACGTCAGCGGACAGACTCTGAAGTTCAAACACGCCGTGATTGCCACTGGTGCTCGCGCGGCAGAACTTCCAATTCCCGGGCTGCAACAAACGGGTTATCTCACCAACGAAACATTGTTTTCACTGTGGGAGCTTCCACCGCGACTGATCGTCATTGGAGGTGGTCCGATCGGCTGCGAGATGGCCCAGAGTTTCGCTCGACTCGGTTCGCGCGTGACGCTGATTGAACGCTCATCTCACATCATGCCGCGTGAAGAACGTGATGCTGCAGAACTCGTTCAGACGGAGATGATCCGCGATGGGGTTGAGTTCGTATTCAATTCTGAAGTTGCTCGAGTCGAGAAACGGGGCTCAGACAAAATCGTCGTCATTCGAAATGCGCGCCACGAACGAGAAATTGCTGGCGACGAAATCCTTGTCGCGATTGGACGAACACCTAATCTTGATGGTCTTGGACTTGAGGCCGTCGGCGTCGCATCCGATCCATCGCGCGGAGTCGAAGTGAATGATTTTCTGCAGACAACGAATCCGAACATCTATGCCGCCGGAGATATTTGTTCGAAATACAAATTCACACATGCCGCCGATTTTCTTGCCCGCATTGTCATTCAAAATTCTCTGTTCATGGGCCGAGCAAAGGCGAGTCGATTGATCATTCCGTGGTGTACTTATACGTCGCCAGAAGTTGCACACGTTGGCATTTCGCAGGAAGAAGCCGCAGAACAGGGTATCGAACTGACTATATTCTCGCAGCCATTGACTGGCGTTGATCGCGCAATTCTGGACGGCGAAGACAACGGCTTTGTGCGAGTCTACTGCCGCAAGGGAACAGACAAGATTCTGGGAGCCACAATCGTGGCCGCTCATGCCGGAGATTTGATCAGCGAAATTACACTGGCGATGAAGCACAAAATTGGGCTGAAAAAAATTGCATCTACGATTCATCCTTATCCGACTCAGGCCGACGCCATTCGCAAACTTGGTGACCAATACAGTCGCACTCGGCTGACCCCTTTCGTGAAATCTCTTTTCCAAAAATGGCTCGCATGGACGCGATGAAGAGCTACCAGGGCGCAGGCACTTTGTTTAGGAAATATCATCGTCGCTGCCCCCTTAGATGATTCTATTGTTGTCACGAATAGTGAAGCCGAATGCCTCTGATGACTTCGCTGATGCGAGCTTTCGGCAGTCTATATCCGGCCGACCTTAACCATCGGCCCGAAAACGGTACAAACCAACAATGAAGAACACCGTACTGAACAATAACAGCATCCCACAGGATGCTGCGATTGTCCCCAACTGTGGCATTTCTTTTGTCAGCAATTCAGCATAAGCATCCAACGCCCAGGCATGTGGCGTAAACAGACTGATTTTCTGAGTTGTTGGCGGCATCCAGGCTCTGGGAACAAGACAGCCACTGATTCCCGCACTCGACAGCAAGATCAGGTTTCCAAAAGACGACACCTGTGATTCTGTCTTCGCCAGTGTGGAAAACATCAATCCGAGTGAAGTCGCGGCCGCGGATGTACACAGCATGATCGGTATCAATAACAACGGCTGTGGTCCCCACGACATACCAAACAAGAGTCGTCCCGAGATCATCAGAATCGTCGTCTGTACGAGCGAGAGAATAAAAAACGGCAATGTCTTGCCGATCAAAATCGCGATTGGAGCAACCGGAGAAATCCGCAGTCGTCGCAGAGTTCCGGTATCTCTCTCACCAAGAAACGAACGCCCCATGATGTTGACGAGGAAGAACACGAATAACACCGTGTAGCTGGGAATAAAGAACTGATAAACGCGGTTGCCGGTATCTGTTGTCAAGACTTTGGCAGCCTCGGTTTCCTCCCATGGTGTCGGAATGACTGAATCCCGTGCAGCCCCTCGGAACGACGGCACCTTCTGAGCCAGCACAGGAAGAATGGCATTCTGCAACGACAACTTTACCAGCGTCTTCGCAAGTCCTTCCATCATTGGATCGGCAGCCGTTTCATTGCTAATGAGAGAAAGCTTGACCGCTGCCAGACCGTCTTTACGAGTCGATTCATCAGGCGATGTGAGCAACGTTGTCGAGAGTTCGCGGATTGTGTCCTGAAATCCAGGTTGAATCACCAGCCGCATATCAATGTCACCAGACGGATGCTCAATTTCAAGTTGCTTCAATGCTGTCGCATCTCCGCGATCCGCAACGACAGCATGACGAATCAATACACTTTCATAGCTCGCCAGAAACCCGGCCAGCCGTTGAGCTGTTTCCGTCTGGTCAAAATCGGCTACTTCAATCGTCAACCCCTGACGACTCTTTTCGCGATTCGCACGCAGTCGTCCGGTTGACGATCCAACAATGGCAATGATCACCATCGGCATAGCAACCAGAATCACCAGCGCGCGACGATCTCGAGACAGCAGTCGCAGGTCTTTAAGCGTGATCTTAAAAGCGTCCAATTCAATAATTCCTAGTCGCGCAGACCATGTCCCGTCAATTTCAAAAACAGGCGTTCAAGATTCGGCTCATGCGTTCGAATCGATCGCACACTGACGGCATGTTGTTCCAGCGTTGTTAAAATACTGGTCACATCACGATTGAGCGCGGTCTCGCTGGATTGATTCTGCATGCTGAAACGCACAACAGCTTCGTCGCCGTCCTGTTCAATTCGCGCTGATGTGCCAAGTGACATTCCGTCAGGAACTTTTGATTCACCGAGCCGCAGTTCGACCTCAAACGGGATCTGCTTCAACAATGTGGCGATTGAATCACACGCCAGCAATCTGCCATGATCGACGATCGCAGCTCGCGTACAGACCACCTGAACTTCTTCCATATAGTGGCTGGCGTAAATGATCGCCGTGCCACTTTGCTGAAGACCGCGAATACATTCAATCAGATGCGCGCGACTTTGAGGGTCAACGCCTACCGTGGGTTCATCCAGAATCAGTAGTATCGGATCATGCAGAACAGCAGCGGCAAAATTCAATCGACGCTTCATCCCGCCTGAAAACGTGTCAGCATAATCGTCCGCTCGACCAATCAATCCGACTCGCTCCAGCGCCTCGTTCACCTTCTGACGCAATTTCGATCCGGACAAATGGTACAGGCTTCCGAAAAACATCAGGTTTTCACGGGCTGTCAGATCAGGATAGATCGCCAGATCCTGCGGCACGACGCCCATTCTCTGCCGACTTTCGGGACGCATGCGATCCAGCCGATGACCTTCCAGTCGGACTTCGCCGGAATCTGCCGCCAGCAATCCACAAATCATCATCATCGTGGTCGATTTGCCAGCGCCGTTTGGGCCGAGCAAACCAAATGCCTCACCTGGCTCCACGTCAAAACTCAGCCGATCCACTGCTGTGAGATCGCCGTATTTCTTAACGAGATTGTCTACTTCCAGTAGTACACCCATGCGCCTGCATGCCCTGCGTTTTCCGTTTGCAAAACCAATTGCCTGCGGAGTATCGCGGATTGTCTTGTTTCCGCAATGAAGTAAGGTTCAAGACGAACAATTGGCGGTGCAGATTGCTATTTCTGCTTTGAGCCGAACATGCGTTTTTTGTGAGCCTTGGGGGGCGGAGGATTCAAAGCATTCGTATACCAAACCGTAATATCATGCGATATCTCATGCATTAAAGCATCGGGACTATTATGCCCCGGAGATGGGTCGGTAGGCTGAGCTTCGCCGAACCAGCGATGTCGCTTCTTTCTGGCCGGACGAGGCTCCACCAAGCCGTATTCAGCCGCGTTCCAGCTTGCTGTTGTCGCATAGATTGGTTCTTCTGTTTCACCTTTAAGAACCTTGATTTCAAGGGTCGCTCGCATGGGATAATACGGACGATATTCGATGACACGGACGACGAGAATCTGATCAACCGGCAAACGTCCCGCGACAGCCCCCAGTGGCAATGGTGGAAGATCGGTCGGCAGCACGTCGATGGCTTCCTGAAAGCTGACGGAAATCACGCCGGCTGGAGCGGCCATTGGAATGTCCCCTGAAGTTTCCGAAACGGCTACATGAGGATTCAGTATGACCGGCTGTACCTGCATTGAGCCTTTTGACAACTGCAGTTCACGAATCAAGATGGTTCCAAGTTGAGAAGCGAAGGGCATGTGTACAGGATCTTTAAAGCTCTGCATTGCCAATCCGACCTTCAAGTTCGGCAATCCCGCCATAGTCGGCATGGTCGGCGGACATCCGGGAGCTGATGCCAGCGGATCATTGGTAAAACGAGTCACGACAGCGGGAACGCGAACCGACTGTGGTTGCTCCTGTAATTGGCATCCGCATGAGACAAGCAACGTCATTGAGACGAACACCGTACGTGCGACTGCGAGCAATCGCATGTGAACAATCCTCGAACAGCCAATAGAAAAGGTGAGCATCAGAAACTTTCGCAGGTCGCTTTGGCGCAGCGCTGTTAAGAGTTTTGACAAGGGGAAATGCTGAAAAACAAAACGAATGGAGTGCGATTCAAGCCTTTAAGGCCGAAACCGTTTCGGTAGCCTTAGCACATTTTGATGTGTCGGCCCATCCGGGCCTAAACGCAAAGTGCCTACTTTTCGCAAAAAAAGTTTTGTTCACCACGTGGCTTGAACTAATGCGATCACTCCATTGAAAAACGCATCAACGACTTTCATCGACTGTTGGCAATAACTGCGACGACTTAGATTGCGATGGCGACGCCTGCGACTGCCCCTGACTGGATTGCGTTGAAGCTCGCGGAACCGAACTAAGATTGCTCCGCGACGCAGCAACTGGTGGTGCAGGAATCTGCGCTACGTTTTCAATAATCTGTGAAAACGAATCGATGGTTTCCAAATCACGTTGGCGCTGCTTCTGTAGTTCTCGATCCAACTCACGCTCACGCTCCAGGCGATTGCGGTCTGCCGTGGTCTGCTGCAGTTTCAATTCGAGAATCTCGCGTTCGTGCGATAGCTGCAACGTCTCCTGACTTGCCTTGATCGAATCCTGCGTCTGCATGATTTGAGAAATCTGCTGCGACAGAATCTGGACCTGTGCGCGGTATTCTTTCAACTCTGCGTCACTTCTCGTCATATCAGGAGGACAATACGCTCCCTGATATTGGTTCGCCTGGCCGAATGGGACCGACGAATTCCCTTGCATCGCATGAGCACGGGGAATTTGTTCATGTGCGGACTGCTGAAAATTTCTGGAAGTGTCAGCAGCGCGGTCAAAAGCGGCTGCCGGTGAATCTACATAACTCGAATTTGCGGCAATGGATTGCTCCGGCGTCCAGATTCCAGGCATACCTTCGATCGTCATAAGTTTTGACTGCACACCGGCCAATCCCGGACTTGCGTGACCGTTCGGAGGTATCACCAGCTCATGTTGTCCCGCCGCGTGTGTCGAAGAAGCATTCTCGCCATCAACAGTCGCTTTATCCGCTGCCTGCAATTTGGCAGTGCGTTCCCCGCAACTACATGCGCAGGGTGAGCCCGCTTCACCGCACGTTGCCAAATGCAGATCCTTCTTAGCGCCTTGCATCGTTGCACAACCGGAATTTATGCACAGACTGCAGGCAATCGCTGCACCTGCCAACAGCAATGGCAGTCCCTGTGGGCGAAACTCGCGCTTTGGCAGATTTTGTTTTTGCGTGTGAAAGCCATCCATGGCTTGCGAACTCCAGATTCCAAATGAATCGCCATCATGTGTTGCGAGATACTCGCATCGGACCGCAATTAGTATGCACACTCGACGGTAATAACTTCACCACATTCGCATGTAATCACGATTGACGTCACGTCCCCCGTTGTCGGATCGGTCTTCACAGAAACTCGCTCTGAAGCCGGCAAACAACGTGTCTGGTTTGCGAGACGAATGGGTGCGTCGTTGAAACGAACCTGCTGACTTGAAAGAACTCGACCCTTTGTACTGACGACTGCACTCATGATGATTCTCCGCTTCGACGTTTTACGATTGACTTCAGTTGTAGTTCACCCGCCGCGACCAGCCGGGAAACGCGAGATTCGGACAGTTCCAGCACCTTGCCGATTTCCTTCATTCGCATGTCTTCAAGGTAGTACATTGTGATGGCCAGCCGCATCTTTTCAGGCAGTTCTTCGATGGCATCCGCCAGCAGCTTTTTCTCTTCTGCACGCCGACTGTCGGCATCTGCTTCTGCCTCCCGATGTCCGGGCACGGGCAGTTCCCCAAGTTCGTCAGCCCAGTTTTCAGGGCGAGTCAAACGCATGGCTGCAATACAGCTATCAACTTCTTCGACTTTCAAGCCTGTCCGTTCGGCCAGTTTTTCTGCCGTCAACGGTGGGTTCATATGTACGGACGCCTCGCGAATCAGTGTCCAGTTCTGAAGTACTGCCTGAGGAACGGGGCAATTTCGTCGCAGCTCGTCAAGGATTGCACCACGAATTCGCTGATAAGCATAGGTCGTGAACGCAACACCGCGCGATGGATCAAACTGACCAGCGGCCTCAACGAGACCAAGGATACCGGCGGACTCCAGATTGTCGTTGTCGACTGAATCTGGCAAACCACCAAGCATCTTGCCTAGAATATGGCGCACAAAATAGAGATGCTCCAGGATCAGCCGATCCCTAAGATCCATTTTGCAGACTTTGTGATACGCTCTTACGGCGGAATGCATTCTAGTACTCATATCAGTGTTTCGCGGTGTCAGGTATCTTTGTTTGACCGACAGGTATTAACTCAGCTTCGTTATCAACTGGAATCGCTATCAGGATCAGAATCTGCCATCCCTTGCAGAACCAGCACAAGGCCGCGAACGCAGGCCGCCGAAATTATCGACGCCGTAAAAGCTCGCAGCACAATCTCGGCAGGTGCAACTTCCCGTACGATGCCTATCAGCATCACCGCGCTGCAGATGAGTAACCCGCACGCTCGGCCCCATGGACGTTGATCAAGAATGATTTCTGAAATGTTCATTTTTTATATCGGTCGGTTTCGTAATTTGAATTCCGGCGAGCGGTGGGTGTCAGCCCACCGAGTTGCACACATTGGACTCGGTGGCTGACACCCACCGCTCGCCACTATGCCGCTTCGCGAAATTGGCGACTTTCCGGCGCTACTTCTGCACCGATAATTGAGTCAAACTCCAACATCACGACCGAATCAATGACCAGATCGTCAGGAACTTCCTGATACGCAATTACGCCGATATCCGGCGTTGATCGAGCGATCAACCGCTTCAATGGTCGCCGAATTTTCTGATCGACAAGCAACGCCAGCGGCATCTGATGTCGTTCCGATTCTTTCCACGCTTTTTGAATTGCCTCAATCATTCGCGTCGCTGATCCGACGTCGAGTGCCAGTTGATCTTTTTGAATCGACTGACGCATTCGGATATCAAGCCGTGGCTCCATGGAGACGACTCGCAAGCGTCCGTCGGATCCACGAAAACGTTCGCAGACAAGGCGGCCAAGGTCTCGTCGCACGGAGTCTGTCAGTTCTTCGCTGCTCTTCGACTCGGGAGCGTGATTCACGATCGACTCCAGAATCAATGCAATATCCGACAGCGGTATGCGGTCCTCTGCCAACGACACAAGTACTTGATGTAATGATCCCATGCGAATAATCTCCGGTTTAATCTCATCAACGATCGTTGGGGCAAACTCACGGGCTCGATCCAGCATTTGCTTGAGCGATTCGCGAGTCAGAAGTTCGTGGGCGAAGCGATTCAGAATTTCGCCCAGATGGGTAATCAGAACACTCAACGGATCCACAACTGTGCAGCCCTGAATTTCTGCAAGTCGCACACTGTCAGAGGTAATCCATCGTGCGGACAAACCGAACGCTGGCTCCACTGCTTCTTCACCTGGAATGGACACCTGGCGGCCTTCAGGAAGAATGGCCATCAATTGTTCGGTGCGCAATTCGCCGCCGGCAACACGTCGTCCAGCAATCAGGATGCGATACTCTTCTGGCTGCAATAGCAGGTTGCTGTTGACGCGAATTGGAGGCACCCACAGGCCGCTTGTTCGTGAAAATTCGCGTCGCAAAGCCGTAATGCGTTCAGACAGCCCTTTAACTCGCTTGCTCTGAATAAACGGCACCAGCCGCGCGCCGACTTCCACAACAGCACGATCCGTCAGCAGAAACTCATCCAGATGGCGTTCGTCGTCAGCTTGAGTCGGCGGTGCAGGATCAGTTCCCGGAGTCGCCTCAACATCAGAAGGTTCAGCCGGTCTACGGCGATTCGCAATCAGCATCAGTCCGGCGGCAACGCCTAAAAACGGCAACTTGGGAAGACCCGGCATCAAAGCGATGACCGACATAATGCCGGCTCCAATGTAGACCGGCCGATTGGAACTAAACAACTGCCCGCCAATTTCGTCACCAAGGCTATCGTCAGATGCTGTCTTTGTGACAAGCACACCGGCCGTAGTTGCGATCACAAGCGCGGGAATCTGTGAAACCAAACCGTCGCCGACGGACAGAATTGAATATGTTCGAATCGATTCACCGAAAGACATGCCATGCGTCACGCCCATGAGCACACCACCGACCAAATTCACGCCGGTGATAATCAACCCTGCGATCGCGTCACCTCGAACAAACTTACTGGCACCGTCCATCGCTCCATAGAACTCCGTCTCGCTGGAGAGCTCGTTACGACGGCGTCGAGCCTCCTTGTCATTGATACTGCCAGCGTTGAGTTCCGCATCAATCGCCATCTGCTTGCCGGGCATGGCATCGAGTGTAAATCGCGCAGCAACTTCGGCAATGCGACCAGCACCTTTTGTGATCACCATGAACTGGATGATCACAAGGATCAAAAAGATCACGAGTCCGACCACAAGTTGTCCGCCGACTACGTAGTTGCCGAACGCCGTGACGATGCGTCCTGCACTGCCGTCCAACAGAATAAGTCGCGTTGTGGCGACGTTCAGCGACAAACGATAAAGCGTCAGCAGCAGTAAAAGAGAGGGGAAAACCGTCAACTCCAGCGCCCGCCGCGCGCTGAGAGTCACAAGCAACAACAATGTTGTCGCCGCCAGATTTGCTGCTAACAAAACGTCCAGAAGCCATTCTGGCAGCGGAACCAACATCACAATCAAACCGACGAGCATGCCGAATGACAGCAAAGTTTCACTCTGCTGCATCCATGAGCCGACGATGGGTTTCGTTGTGACGCTGGGTGTGGACATTTTTGGAGCTGGGGGCTGGGGGCTGAGATCAAAAATCTAAATTCAAAAATCAAAAATCAGTGAAAGCTCATGCTTAGTACGCGAGCAATCAACTGCCATCCATCCACCAGGACAAATAACAGGATCTTGAACGGTGTCGAAATCACCATCGGCGGCATCATCATCATGCCCAGTGACATCAAAATCACAGAGACCACCAGGTCGATCAAAATGAATGGGATATAAAGACAAAACCCCATGATGAAGGCCGTCTTGAGTTCGCTGATGACATAGGCGGGTATCAACACTGTCATGGGAGTGTCGGCAGCGGTCTTGATCTGCTGCACATTGGCCATGTTGGCAAACAGGGCGATGTCCGTTTTTCGCGTCTGGCGAATCATGAATCCATGCAGCGCAGATTTCCCGCGTTCAAATGCCGTGTTCCCGTCAATCGTGCCGTCAAGATATGGCCGAACCGCTTCACCTTCGATAGTGGTTAGAGTCGGCCCCATCACGAACATCGTCAAGAACAATGACAGCCCCAGTATGACTTGCGTCGGAGGAATTTCCTGTGTTGACAACGCTCGGCGCACGAAAGACAACACGATCACGATTCGCGTGAATGCCGTCATCGTCACGAGCGCCGCTGAAATCAAAGCCATCCCGCCCAGGAACAAGGCAACCTTGATCTGCGGCGAGAGTCCCTGAAATCCATCGGACTCAACGATTTGTTGAATTGTTTGTGCGGAATCCATTCCGGCACCTTCTAAATTTATGAGGTCTGAAATTCCAAACTTGAAATTTCAGATTTCAAATTCGTTATGAGTCAAGACTTACTTCTTCCTCATGATTCAAGCTGTCTTCAAAAGACGATGGCGCCAGTACCAGCGATCGAATTCCGCCAGCGTCCGTCGCCACCAGTGCTCGATAACCGTGCATCTCGATCAATGAAACTGTTCGACTGGGACCAAGTGATAACGTTTCAATCACTTTTGATCGCGACGAAACTGTTGGCAGAAGTCCACGTTCACGTTGCCAGCGTCGCGCGCCCAGAATCCCAAGGCAACACACGCATAACACAATCGCAATCCATGCCACGGCGCGCATCAGTACTTGTGTTGGGCTGGATGACATTGAAACACCCAGGCTGGATGCCATTGTTTGATTGGAATCTGCCTCCGGAATCGCTGATGACGATCCGTTCGAAAGATCCAGAAACAATTCGCTCGGTACTTCAGGCTCTTCCACGGGCTCCCGTTCCAAACTGGCAGCACGCAAAGCCTGAAGCCTGCTCACGAGTTGTTCTTTTGTAGAGACTGTTGATGTATTCGGCGTGGCTTTCGATCGTTCCTGCGCAGACACATCCCCCGCGCTGATCAACAACAGACACATGTATATGGCGAGAATTCCCATCCCACGCCAATCGCTGGCTCGGACACAAGCAGAGCGGCAGACATCCATCTCCGCATGCGGTGTTCTCGGGCGACCCGAAGACTGACGCCCTCGGTTAGCCGGAATATTGTGGCAACTCCATTTCATTATCGAGCCTCATCCGCGTTCACGATTTCCGTGATCCGTACAGCAAATCGATCATCGACCACGACGACTTCGCCACTTGCGATTCGCACACCCTGAGCCATCACATCGACAGGCTCAGAAACAGCACGATTCAATTCCACAACTGCACCTTCTCCAAGCTTCAACAGTTCTCCGATTGGCATCGTGACTCGGCCAATCTCTACAGAGATCTCGATAGTCACTTCGGCGAATCGTTCCAATGGCATGGCCGCATTTGCTCGTGATCGAGCAACCTGTGGAAACTCCACCGGGTGCGCTTCCGGCACAGACGATTCTCCAGTTGACATGATCTGGTCAATGGCCAGACCAGCAGCGTCCGTTGTAGCAGTGCTCACTTTGATCTTCCTAATCTTTTCGTGATACGAGAATGCGGTATCCCTGTCGCTGGTTCAGTCGACAAGGGTGACCAAGAAAATGCAGGCGACCCGAAATCTGAGCTTCCAAAGGACTACCGATTGGCTGGTCAAGCACTAATACATCACCGACCTTTAACTGATCCATTTCGCCCAGCGAAAGCGTTGCTTTTCCAAGACACACCGTCATTGTGACCGGGAGAATTTCGGTCAATGCCCGCATCTGTGGAGATGCCAGCTGCTGCGGCGCGGCGATTGAAGACGTGTCGTCAATGCCGATCGAAGCCAGCCCCGCCTGTGGCAGCAGAATCACGCAGGCTTCTTCTCCTACAGGAGTTTTGATCACAACAAGGCTGCGAATCAGATTCTCGCGCGGCTGAAAAATCCGACTGCGAAGTGGTCGCACCAGAATTTGGTCCAGTTCAACCGGCAGTGTCTCAACTTCCTGCCAGCCCTGACTGAAGGCACGAGCAATTTCTCCAAACAGAAGCTCGACCAGTGACAATTCAGCAGCAGTCAAATCCCGCGACACTGGCCATTCTTCACCCAGCGTTCCAAGCATCTCACTGACAAGCGTTAATACGATCCGATTGGAAAATGCCACCATGCCATCAAAGCGATTAGGACCGATCTTCAGGAGGGCCGCGTATCCAGGATCCGGTAGTGCCTGCTGTGCCTTCTGAGCAACAGAAGAATCGATGCGAACTGTTTCGAGCGTAATGCGGCTTCCCAGCAGCGATTGCCACAACTCCTGCAGCACCGACGTGGCCGTTCCGTTCCACTGCGTCAGTGCACGGTTAGCCATTCCGGTCAAGCGACGCGGAGCGCTGAAGTCAAGGTTGGTGACTGTTTCAGGAGTGGTCATTGAACGTTAAATTCTTCAAACAACACGTCATAGATCTGGTCGTAACCATCGGGGCATAATACGGCATTGAACTGTTCACGAATTTCGCGTCGCAATCGATTTTGTCCAGCGGCACCGCGGATGTCGTCCAGATCCAGATCAGAGATTTTGCTCAGCAGCCAATTCCGAAGAACGATCTTCTTGGCTTCGATCTGCTTCTTAAAGTTTTCTTCCTGTGACTTCGGAATCTGCAGCGTGATGGCGACTCGCAGATATCTAGACATCCGGCCTTCGTCGAGATTCACGACGACACTTTGATCCTTGCCCGGCTCTCCAAATGGCAGAAAGATCGTGTCTTCTTCTTTGGCCATTGTAAAGGCCTTACTTTTCTTCTTGTCTGAATTCTGCGAGCCAACTTTTTCAGTACCAGACGCGCTCTCAGTTTGTCCGTCTCCGTCGACTGCCGCATGAGACTGCTGGCCAGACAACAAAAACGGCAATGCGCTTCCCAGTCCGGCGCTGAGCACGCCAACCGCAATCCAGGGCACAATGCTTCCACCTGAAGGCTTTGCATTGCCCTCGCCGCCTGCTGCCGCGTCCGCTGCTTCTTGTTTTCCAGGATCTGCCATAACAACACTCACAAGGATTCTGTTTTAGAGAGAGCCAGACAACTCCCAGATGCAGTTCTTAGTGATTCACAATTTCACGTTGCTTCAAACAAAGCTGCGCATGGCTTCCATGACGGAATTCAACACCGCGTATCTGTTCAATCGTCAGATGCAGTGTTAAGGGACAGTGGATTTGCCGGTCAGTTAAAGTCTGACGCCACTGATGATTCTCTGCGTGAGGAATCCAGCGTGGCACAGCAGTAGTAATACCCCGCAGTGCAGGCGAATCACTCGCGATGAGTGAAAACCCTCAGGTCAACTCCGGTGAGAACTGCCGTGAGGAGGTGGCTTAAGGTCTAGCGCAACGCTCAAGCACATCGCCCAATCTCTTCGCCGCAGCCTCGGCGGACCAATGACTAGCGATATGCGTTTGGGCAAGCGCCGCGATGCGCAATCTTTCCGTCGAAATCACTGCAGCCATCAGTGAATCGCGAAGTGCAGAAACGTTGTCGGTTGGAATCAGGGTTCCATACTGACCATTATTAAGGATTTCAGCGGGGCCTGACTGGCAGTCTGTCGAAATCACGGCAGTGCCACACGCCATCGCTTCCAGCAACACGTTTGGCATACCTTCAATCAACGACGGCAACACAAACACGTCGGCTGATCGATACCAGGCAATGGCATTGCTCTGAAATCCCGTCAGACGCAGGGTATCCTGCAGATTCAATTCCTCAATTTGTTTTTGAAGTGCGTCGAGATCAGGTCCATCACCAAGAATCGCTACACGAAATTCAACGTGTGACAGTTTTTGCCGCACTTGAGTCATCGCGGCAATTAGCAGGTGAAATCCTTTCTGGTGATTCAATCGACCTGCCGTGACGACTCGAAATATTCGCGACGCAGCTGGTTTACTTTTCTCCCCGGTCCACCACGAATCATGAATTGGCAGACTGGCCTGCTGCTGAATCCATTCCACATCGACACCGTTCAGAAGCGTCGCGATCCGATCCGGCTGAATTCCGTAAAACCGAACCGCAGCTTCACGCGCTCCATCGGACACTGCCAACACCTGTGAAGAGTTATTGTAAAGTCGATGCAGAATTCGTCTTTTGAATCCTTGAAAGCGCCCGGCAACCGGCGCGAATCCGGTTTCAGGATTTGTCACAATCGTCGAGACATTCGGCACGCCAATCTTTTGTGCACCGGCGGCGGAAATCAGCGTCATGAGGAAGGTTCTGTCATAACTCACGTCCGCTTTGACTTCTTGTAGAAATCGAGCGTAGTCGCGCACTCGACGCGCATGCATCAGCCCCGGCAAATAGATACTTGACGGAGTGACACGCGTATCAAACGAGACGACTGGTACATCGTCAGGAACCTGATCCAGGAGCGGGCCGGACTTGTAGACAAGGTAGAGGTGCGGTTCAAAGAGAGCACGATCCAGATGTCGCAACAGCGAAACCATTTGCCGTTCGGAGCCACCGCCGTGCATAGCTCCAATTGAAAACACGACACGGATACGGCGCATGACTCAGTAGGTTCTTACAGAATGCTGGACCACTCGTTACAGTAATTGCAGCGTACTTTGCCTTCGGCGGAAAGTTCCGCCGTGCTGTCCACCGTCGCGCCGCATTTCTTGCACTTGAACGCGGAAGAGCCCGCCGGTTGTTTAGACACAATTTCGATCGCTCGGCGTTTCGCTTCGGCTTTGACTTCGGCTTTGACTTCGGCTGGCGTGGATTGTTTTTTATTTGATGACGAATTTTCGTTCAATGAATCTTTCGACGTTTTGAAGATGCCGAACATGAATACCCCCCGCGACCGCCAGTCCAGGCGATGCCGCATTGTCAAACAAAGCGATCAACGAAATGCCGCAAGTCCTATGCACAAATCATTGAGACACAGAAAACACGCTGAGAGACATCGACGACGCTCGTGTCCGCGTATTCTAGTCGCCACGCCGCTTCAAGTCATGGTCTTTTCACGTCAACTTGCACCACCGGGGGGCGAGACAGGGTTTGTTTGCCGTCTGCAGCGTGCAAAAATGTCAAGATCCGTAGTCGAAAACAATCGTAACTCTGGGGCGAGTAGGCTGGTGTGGCGAGTGATCGGTGTCGCGATATGCGCTCGGGACAATTTGACGCAGGCACACCGTATTTCGCAGTGGTATACCACCCAACGGAAGATCAGCGGCCATTTTAAGGATCGACTGACCACTGTGGAATCGAAGCGATTGCCTTGGTGCGTGTCCCCGAGTTCCTTCCCTTCAGTAGCAGAATTGTCTCGGACCTATTGGTCTGACAGTCCCAAGACACTCATTGAGAACTGGCGGTCTTTACTCTGTTCCATTTCCAAAAGGTTGGAAAAGAACTCCTGAACCCGTGGAATCGATGTTTGGTCGGCCAATTCCCGATAGAACGCGATCAGCATTTTATCGAATGACAAAACAGTGGCGAGGATTTCATCAGGGGTCATATCATCGCGGAGACACATGTTATGCAAAGCGGCTTTGATCGACGCTTCCGGGACGAACTTCAGCCATGTGTTAAGCAAACCTTTTGCATAGTCACTGTCATATCTGGACAGAGCCTTTGAAAAATCGCGTTCGTGGCGAGCCATGTACTCCAGCAGCAGAGTTAGTCGTTCGTCGGATTCGTTTTGACTCAATTCCACAAGCCTGCTGCCCAGTTTATCGTGATAATCGCGGACGTGATCGAGGATGTCTTTGATTTGTAGCGGAGGCATGTCAATGTTCCTTGGTTTTATTTTGAAGAAGCTGAAAGTCGTCGGGGAATGGTTGGCTGGATAGGAAGATACCATCGACCGTGTGCAACTTTGCGATGGAACCGACGTTAAGAGATTCAAGCTGGTTGGGCTTCAAGCTGGCGAGTGAGTCGGCAGTGCAAGTCGAGTCGGCCAGGAAGTATTGACGGTTGATGGAGATTAGTTTGGCGACTTCTTCGGAAGCTGGTGCATCACGCAACGATACTGGTCGAACACAATGATCCAGAAATCCTTGCAGCCCATCGGTCATCTGATAGACGTTGGTGAAACTGTGCATGGCAAGCATGTCACGCGCTTGCGCATGATGTGTCATCCCGTTGGAGTACAAGACGATGGTGTCTAGGTTTCGGTAAGGCTCCAACTGGTTCAATACTTCGCTGACCCGGATATTCTGTGCGCCGCGGATATGGAATTGATCATATTCATCAGCGGGCCTAACATCAACGAGCATCAGACCTGCGTCACCGCGAAGTAATCGATCGGCCACTTGTTCGGGTCCGATATGATCATTGGCGGATTCGATGGATGCGAGTAACTGGTTGTCAGCGAGATTCAGCGATCCGACCTGAGTTACGGCAGTGCCGCCATTTGCGGATGTGGCTACCGATTCAGTTGGGAAGATCAACAGCGTGGCTGCGAGTCCAATGACCGCCATGTCACGGAAGTAAAAGACACCCGCGAGTCGCCGCGAGCTACCGAAGCCTGCTCGTTCGAGCGCGAATCCGAAACCGACTCCGATCAATCCATAGTTGCGGAATTCACCAGAGCCACCCGCAGCGACGGAATCAGCGACCGGCGGATGCGTGATCGTATTCATTGCTTCCCCCATTTCCAGTTGCGAATTTCCGGCATGTCCTGGCCATAGAAAAAGCCTCATGCCAGGAAAAACCGTCGTAGTCGCCCGCCTCGGCGAGCACATCGCAGCTTGGATGGTTGCTGAAGTCGTCGCTGTAGCCATTCCAATCGCTGTTGAAACGGAGCTTCCAGGTTCCTGACGCGGGGAATCCGACGATGTAACCGTCTTGGGCTTCATGAAAGAAGTTGGCAACAATCCCAACATAGTCCGCCGGTCCGCCCTTGTCCCAGCGATGCAGCGCGATGACCTTGCGTCCTTCATGCAGATGACAGACGTGGTATTCTTCGAACCACATCAAGGCGTTATCGAGGAGATACTGGCGAACTTCGCCGCGTCCGTAATCGGGCCGTGTTTCTCCCCACGGCGTGCTGGCCCGGTCGTCATTGTAGAAATAGATTCCTCCGCGACAATGCTCGCTCCAGTCGTCGAACTGCCAAAGGTCGAGATCGCTCGGACCCAGGTGGTTGTAAACATCATCCAAGATTACCGCGATTCCGTGCTCATGAGCCCGCTTGACCAATGTTTTGAAAGCCAAGTAGTCATGCAAATTGCGTTGAGGTGTGTTCATCATCGTTGCCACACGATCTGAGTGCATTCCAAAGGAATCGCTACTCCGACGCGGCACGGGATCGCACGCGGCGTGTAGTCTTGCACTGGACGTGTCGCGGGGACTGTAGTCCGATATGTACAGCCTCAGGATGTGCCGGTCGTTGGTCCGACGCACTTCATCTCCTCTCGCACAGCATCTGCATCGTTGATACCGTCCGCATACAGCTCGACGCGTATTGCTTTCGGGGCAAGATTGTCCAGTACAGGTTCAACTTCAAACACATGTCGTTCTGCATCGGTTTCGACCCGCACCTCACCGAAGCGTAACGAGTCCCATTCACGATTTACCGCCTGCTGCCAATCAACTGGCGGCCATTGGCACCTTTGTCCGCTGCACGTTCACGATAGGCCGCGGCGGCTGGCAGGTAGTGTTGTTCGGTATAGTCGCGGACCGTGCGGTCTGCGGAGAAACGCGGAGTCAGTCTCGACATACTTTGACGCATCCGCTGGACCCAGGCTGTCGGAATGCCGTTCGCATCACGAGAATAGAACTCGGGGATCACTTCCTGATAAAGCAGGCCCACGCCCACCACCGGCACACCAAGATCGCTGTTGGCCTTAAGCTGATCACCCGCCACATTTCCCAGCCCGCCCGAGTAGATCGGCAACGCTTCGCTCAACATAAATTCCATGCTGAAATAGGCGACGCAGGTCAGGGTACTTGCGGCATGATTCTGCTGGAACCAGGCTGGCGTCTCTGCGGCATGTCGCCTGATTTGCACCAAGCGCTCCACTTGTTTTCGAAAGACGGGATCAGCCATGACACTTTCTATCCGGCTTCGCGAAACGGTCTGGAGCACGACCCACGGATTATGAGTGATGTCCCACAATCTCGAATCAAGCTTCTCCCAGACGTCGTCGGTCACATGATTCCACGACGAACGCAGATCCAGAGCGAGTTCGGCACGCGAAGCGAATCCCTCAACGTCCATGGGAAGAAGATTGTAGATGGGATGTCTTGCGCGGGCTGGTTGATTCATATTTTTTCCTTTGTGTCTATCGCCAATGCTTCGCTGACCAATGCCTGCGCTTCCTCCAGAATACGGGACAGATGATCCGCTCCCTGAAAGCTCTCGGCATAAATTTTGTAAATACTTTCGGTCCCTGATGGTCGAACCGCGAACCAGCCGCTTTCGGATATTACTTTCACCCCGCCGATGGGAGCATCGTTGCCTGGCGCCTGGATGAGGATAGTTTGGATTTTTTTCCCTGCCAATTCGGTAATCGTGATCTGCTGAGGTGAGAATTTCGCCAGCAACTTCTTTTGTTCGGGAGTGGCCGGGGCCTCCACGCGATCGTAGGCCGGTTCACCGAACTCGCGAGTAAGATCCTGGTAGATCTGTCCTGGGTCGCGGCCTGTCCGAGCGGTGATCTCCGCGGCCAGCAGGGCCGGGATGATACCGTCTTTGTCAGTCGTCCAGACGCTGCCATCCAGACGGGCGAATGACGCTCCTGCGCTTTCCTCGCCACCAAAACCCAGCGAGCCATCGAGCAAGCCGTCGGCGAACCATTTGAAACCGACCGGAACCTCGTACAGCTTGCGGCCCAGTTTGGCGGCAACCCGATCGATCATCCCGGTACTCACCACCGTCTTGCCGACGGCAGCTTCTGCACGCCAGTTCGGTCGATGTTGGAAGAGGTAGAAGATGGCGGCCGAAAGGTAATGATTGGGCGGTAGCAGGCCAGCAGTTTTGGTCACACATGGCATCTCCCTGGGCATGGGGTTACACCAGCCGCCGTGTGCTGCCATAAGATCGTCCGCTGCCTTCGGCCCCCAACTGCCCCGGTCATAAATGCGAGCCTCGGAGTGGGTCGTCAGGACTGGATCAACAACGGTCCAGGCTGCCTCAACGGCATCCTCACGCGAGAAGAGCGCTCCATCGCCAGCCATCGCGTCGCCCAGGAATCGCTCGTAGGGCGATGCTGCACTCGGCTCTTCTTCAGCCAGACAAAGTTCCCGCTGGTCGCCTTTAAACTCTTCCCCGGCACGCTTGATGCGCGCGGCAATGGCGATGGCGGATTTCGGAGCGAGCCGGAATCGCAAGTAATTGGCCGGGCCGACCGATGGCGCTGAGTCGGCGAACAGCTTCTGGGGTGGTGGTTTCAGCTCGACCAAAACTTCGTGTGCCGTTGCTGCCAGGCATTTGCCGGAACGCAGGTACCACGGCACGTCCTGCCAGCGCCACGAATCGATAAACAAACGCAGGGCACAAAAAGTCTCAACGTCGGAGTCCCTGGCCACATCCGTTTCTTCGCGGTAGCCCGCGTACTGGCCCCGCACCAGATCATCCGGTGTGAGCGGGCGCATGGCCTGGAAGACCTTCGCCTTCTCGACATGCACTGCACCAAAATCCCTGACGGCAGGGGGCTCCATGGCCAGCAAGGCGCGACCTGAAACAGGTGGTTCTCGATCACGTCACGCAGACAGCCTGCGGTTTCGTAAAATCCGCCGCGATTCTTTACGCCGAAATCCTCAGACAAAGTGATCCGGACACTGGCCACGTAATTGCGGTTCCAGATCGGCTCCAGGAACGAATTGGCGAAGCGAAAATAGAGGATGTTCATGATCGCTTCTTTGCCGAGGAAGTGATCGATGCGGAAAATCGAGCCTTCCGGAAATACCGACTTCGCCACGCGGTTCAACTCACGCGCGGAGTTTAGATCGCGGCCGAATGGCTTTTCTACAATGACTCGCGCTTGATCTGCCAGACCTGCTCCGCCAAGACCTGTAATCACCGTCGCGAATAGCGCGGGCGGGATTGCGAGGTAGTATGCCGGACGCCGAGCGCCACCCAGAGCGACCTTGATCTTCTCGAATAACGTCTGGTCGTTATAGTCACCACTCACGTAACTGAGCAGGGAAAGAAGTCGGTCAAGTGCGAGTTGATCGTCGATCCCGCCCGATTGCGTGATGCTGTCCTGCACGCGGTCGCACAATTGCGCTTGAGTCCAATTTGGAAAGGCGACGCCGATGACGGGTACCCTGAGTACGTCGCGTTTAACCAGCGCATAGAGCGCCGGGAAGATCATTTTGTGAGCGAGATCACCCGTCACACCGAATAGTACCAATGCATCTGATTGGGCGGCTTTCATCAGGCACCTCCCTCCCTGGCACCGGGCTTCTCCTGATGCCCACCAAACTCGTGACGCAGGGCGGACAGCATCCCGTCGGCAAAGTCGGCCTGTCCCCGCGAACTGAATCGCTCGTAGAGCGCCGCGCTCAGCACCGGGACTGGAACCGCTAAGTCGATGGCTGCCGCAACCGTCCAGCGCCCTTCGCCTGAGTCCGACACCCGGCCGCTGAATTTCGCGAGGTCGGGGCTTTCGAGCAGCGAGTGGGCAGTCAGATCCAATAGCCACGACGCAATGACACTGCCGCGCCCCAGACCTCGGCGATGTCAGCCAGATTCAGATCGTACTGGTAATGCTCGGGGTGTCGTAGAGGCCTGGTTTCAGCGTCAACTGTCTGCTGCTGTTTTCCGGCGTTGGCGTGGCGAAGGATGTTATCATGGAAGTGCGAGTTGCCACCGTCGAAGATCGCGTCGCCGCGTTCGAGGAGCGGAACGAGGGTGTGCAAGGTCGATTCAACCACGCCCGCAGGCACCATCATCCAGACAGTACGCGGCTTCGTCAGCTTATTCACGAAGTTCTCCATCGACGTCGCCCCGACCGCACCTTCTTCGGCGATTGCCTGCACGGCTTTTGGCTGGAGGTCGTACACGATGCACTGATGGCTGGCTCGAAGCAGCCGCCGCACCATGTGGCTTCCCATTCGGCCAAGTCCGATCATGCCCAGTTCCATGTGATTTTTTCTCCCTGTATATTGGCCAGCCCGCGTCTCACAAATCTTTCGTGTGAGATCAGTCACGGGCCGACGTGATGGCTCTCAAGCACCGCCACTTTTTCCAGACGGCGTCGATGTCGCTCGGCACTGCTGAAACGAGCGGCGAGAAACAGCTTGATGAGTTCCAAAGCGACCGCAGAACCAATCACTTTTCCGCCGAGACAAATGACATTCATATCGTCGTCCTCGACCCCCTGACGGGCTGAGAAGACATCATGAATCAGCGCGGCACGTACGCCGACAATTTTGTTTGCGGCAATGGACGCGCCGACGCCACTCCCACAAATCGCCACTCCGCGTTCAACATCGCCGCCCGCGACAGCTCGCGACAGGGGAATGATGAAGTCGGGGTAGTCATCTCCGGGGTTCAGCTTGAGTGCCCCGAAGTCCACCACCTCGAACTTAAGTCCGCGCAGCGCTTCTGCCATCTGTTCTTTCAAGATGAATCCACCATGGTCCGCGGCAATTCCCACTCGCATCATGTTTCTCCCTGATCAGCAGTTGTAGGTCATCCGTCAACGACTGCCTATTGGCGCCGGCTGACCATAACTGCGTCATTGAGTAATTCTGACGCAGTGCGTCGTCAGAAGGGAAGGTGGCCCATGAGCAGCAGAATCACAAGGATCAGGACGACCAACCCCAGACCACCGCTTGGTGCATAGCCCCAATTCCGACTGTGTGGCCATGTAGGCACGGCCCCCAGCAGCATCAGAATCAAGAGCACAATTAGAATGGTTCCTAACATTTCAATTCCCCTTTATATAGACAAAGTGCAAAAATCGGCAGCGGCATCGCCACCCGTAATTTATTTCTGACAGAGCGTTAATCCTTTTTGAATTTCTCTTTCGCTTGATCTCCCAGCTTGTGGACCTCCGCCTGAGCCTGTTCTTTCAGTTCCACGGCCTTTTCCTTGACCGTTTCGACATCCTCTTTGGCTTTGTCCGAGTCCACGGTAAGGTTCACTTCAGTCTTTTGACCGTCCGCTTCGCCGCTTTGCGTCGAAACAGAAAACCAGCCGCGATAAAGCCCTACACCGCCGACACAGATCAGCAACAGAAACAGCATTCCAAGTAGCTTTTTCATCAATGAACTCCTGAATTCGTTGTCAATAGCCCGATTCTTACAGCGATACCGGCATCCCGGCGACCACGGACTTTATGGTCATGCGTGACGTTGCCCGTGCAGCGATACCCCGAGCGCACTATTCGGTTGCGCTTTCGAGCGTTGCACCAGATCCTTTGTGTGTTTCACTTCGGCGAACTTCCATTGAACAGCCCACACAATCGTGCCCGTTTTGAGCCTGTTTGCGACTGACTGTTTGAACCCGACCTTGAAAACATTTACAAAAAAAACCGGCGTGATTGAAGCCCATAGGTCTTCATTCACGCCGGTTTACTTATCTAACGAGACCCCCACTGCGAGCGGGTTCCTCTTTAACTAGTCATCCGACAAATACTGTTGTGAACAAAACTGACGATTTCAATTTCGTTCACATACATCGGGGTCTTACGGACTCGCGTCCATAAAAGCAAGCGACCAAAAACTGCGGACGTTGTCGGTACTGCGGTAGACTCGGGAATCCCTCGGCCTCTAAGTCAAACTTCCGGGAAACGTGATTGCATTCCCGGTGTCGCTTGTTACAAGTGGAGATATCAACGTGTTGAATCGATCTGACGCAACACGCCAAACAAATTTTCGGACGACATAATAAATCGCAACGCATCTTTGATCGCGGGGCGGGTTATCAGGTAAGCCGACGTGAGTGATTCTTAACGGATTCATTCACGTCGGCTTTTTTTGTGCCGCTTTTGCAGATGCCCGTTTTATGAATACTCTGCTCACAGTTGTCGAGGGCCCTTTGAAGCCCGATCTGTCCCTGGATGAAATTCAGCAGGTCGTTGGTGGCACTTTCGTCGAACTCGCTGCCGACGCTGCCAATTCAGGAACAACGGCAACTTCAAACACAGTCAATCTAACGGCGTCGGTGTCGCAAATGGCTGAGTCAGCAGAGCCGATTGCTCATGACTGGGGTCCACGCAGTTAAGTACAGATCGTCGTTCTGATGTTCGCCACCGCTGTCGGGTTGTACGTGTGCTATCTGCTGACGATTCCATTTTTGACGCCAATCATATGGTCGCTGGCTCTGGCAGTGGTCTGTGTTCCGCTGCAAAGACGAATTGAAACCGTGGTCAGAAATCGAAATGTGGCCGCAGCGATCTCGGTGTTTACGATCGGGCTTGTTGTACTCATTTTGGTGACGTTCGTTGGTCAACGTCTCGTGAGTGAAGCGTCCACCGGTGCTCAAATGGTGAATGCTCGAATTGAATCGGGCGAATGGCGAAGAGCGCTGGAAGTCAATCCGCGCCTCGCACCACTGGCCGACTGGATGGAACAACAGAACCTTCCGCAGACAGTGAAATACACGGTCACGTGGTTAAGTACTAAAGGAGTGAACGTTGTTCGCGGATCCGTGATCGAAGTCATGAGCCTTCTGCTGACATTCTATCTGCTGTTCTATTTTCTGCGAGACCGTCGTGCCGGGATTGCTGCGCTCCGTTCTGTATTGCCGCTGACGCGATCGGAAATGGATCGTATGCTGACTCGTGTTGGTGACACTATCCATGCGACGATCTACGGCACTCTGATCGTGGCGTCAGTTCAGGGATTTCTGGGTGGCCTGATGTTCTGGTGGCTCGGCTTGCCAGCTCCGTTGTTGTGGGGCGTGGTGATGGGTCTACTGGCCATCGTCCCGATCCTCGGCGCCTTCATCGTCTGGATCCCGGCAGCATTGTTGCTGGCTATCGATGGCCATTGGGGACAGGCAGCCATCCTTTCGCTTTGGGGCATGATTGTCGTGGGAACGGTCGATAATCTGCTGCGACCGATTCTGGTCGGACGGCGTTTGAAACAGCATACCGTTCTGGCTTTTATCTCCGTTGTTGGAGGCATCCTGGTCTTTGGACCAGCAGGCCTGGTGCTGGGCCCTGTTGCCCTAACCGCTACTTCAGTTCTGCTGAAAATCTGGCCACAGCCAGCACAGGCTCCACAGATGCCAGTTTCCCCGTCGGCAGAGCAGGATGCGATCTCTTGCTTTGAGAACGAAGGCGGGCCGCCTGCGTCAATGTCTGCCGTTGGAGTGAAAGCCGTCAGTGCCGCTCTTGAAACTCATGCAATCCCTGGAGGCTAACATCATGTTGAAAATCTATGACGGATTGACTCAATGCCCACATGGTGAGGACAGCAACCCACTTGCCGGACTTTCAGATGATCTCAACGGCAATTCGTCTGACGATCCCCTTCGCCTGGCTTCTGATTCCGTATCGAACGAAGATCCTGAATCAATCGCACCGATCATCTCTGACGCTCCCGATGTGTCCTCTAACCTCGAATCCCCCAAGCACTTGTTTATTCGTGAAAACTCATGGTAGGTCGAACAATAAAAATGTCTTTGCGATTCCAAAGTAGCAGGCACACTCCGTGTGCCGTCCGCCAAGCCGCGAAAAGCGTTGCTTTTCTTGTTGCTGCGGCACATGGAATGTGCCTGCTACTTTGAAGCACAGAACATTCGAGCCGCCAGTCTGCGACCTGTTCAGGAGGCATGAAGCATCGACTCAATTTCGGTATCGCTTTAATCCACAAACCAAAGATTCTGATTCTTGATGAACCAACGCTGGGCGTTGATCCACAATCTTGAATTCATCTGATGGAATGCATCAACAGGCAAACGGCTGAAGGTGGCAGCGTGCTTTACGCAAGTCACTAAGCAACCATGCACAAGTTTCATCATTTAGCCGCGTGAGCAACACCCTGGGCTGTTGAAAATTGGGAATTGCGGTTGTTTTTTGATCACACGAGAATTGTTGCGCAAGGTTTTGCGTGGCACAAACAACTGAGGAACAGGACTACCAGGAATGACTGAATTCCTTGTATGGCAAGACTATTAAAACACAAATCGCATTTGAAACAGGAGGGCGCAGAGAGCGCAGAGGAGTCACGAAGGAATAATGCGATTCTCTGCTCCCTCTGCGATCTCCTGTTGAATCCTGCGATTCCATGGATCCCTTGAGAGTTACCGTCGCCCAACCCAATTGTTTGCCTGAATTTGCAAAACAAATTAAGGCCGAAATCACCATCGCTTTTTTAACCCAAATTCTGGGTCAAGCCCAACTTTCCAACTGCCCAGCAACACCCCGCGTTTTCGCGAGGTAAACGCTGGTGCTTAAGGTGGCACCGAATCATTGATTCAAACGGTCTCTCTATCAACGTTTGACAGCACGATTGGGGGCAGGATGCATAAATCCCATAAATCCCATGAATCGCATGAGTCCTATAGGAGTTATCAATGTTTGACAGGACGATTGATGACAGGACGATGAATCGCAATTTGTGTTTCTTATCGTCCTGTCATCATAATCGTCCTGTCATCATAAGAAGCAAAGTTCAATTAGCGGGAATGAAAAAGAGGCTGTGCGTTGTCGTTCATCACAGGTGTCAAACCTCTGTTCCACTAGCGTTAAGCGTTCAAGTACTGCGATTCGGCCCAACGGGCCTTAGCAAGTCAGCCTGGGGCCACGCCCCAGGTTTCCAAGGCACCAACGCATTTTGCCCTGAAAGGGCAACGCAGACCCACTATCGCGGAACCATGTCAGGGTTCGTGTTCAGCCGGAACATCAACCTGAGGCGGCGTTCATCCGCATTCGCGGATTCTCTTGCCCCAGGCTGATATGCCCGAGCCTTTCAGGCTCCATCGCAGCACCAGGTCCGTCGATCAACGCAAACACATTTTCTCCGCAAGTGTCACCGCGCACTTGATTTCGTGCAGAACCGTTGATATCGCCAGAGAATCGGCCGATCTGATCCTGCTGGAAAAATCGCTGATGGTTCTGGAAGCAGGCGTCGTCGAAGGCCGAAAAGTGTTTGCCAATATCCTGAAGTACGTTCGCATGGGAGCGAGCAGCAACAAGAACTGCTGGAACACGAGCACTCCCGAAGCGGCGGCCCACAGCACTCGATTGTTTCAGACCGGCTGGTTTGTCGAGAGCCTGCTGACTCAGACGGTGAAAATGCTGCTGCTGCGTAAATTATGGATTTGAAAAGACATTTCGATGTGCTCATTGTCTCCTTTTCTGCCGATTGCGTCTAAATGCAAACAATTCCCAAACATGTCTGCCGCTCATCTGCTACTGTCTGTGTTGACGAGCAGCAACGGAACGATTCCTTGCGATACGGCAACTCCGGATGACTCAGCTAAAAGTAGCTCGGCGTTTGCTGAGCAACTGGTAGACAAGTAAGCCGACGTAGCGAACCCGAAATACGGGTCATCGCTTCGTCGGCTTTTTTTATGCCTGTGGCATTTTTGGATCAACAGAACCGGGGAGCTGGTACGAAGCTTCTCGCCTTCGAATATTGGGTACGAGATCTACGAAACAATGCCACTATCACTCCCACTGCCTCTGGTCGAAGATGTTGAGAATTATGCTCAAAACATTGTCGATACCGTCCGCGAGCCTTTGCTTATCCTGGACGCAACCCTTCGCGTGCGTTCGGCAAACCGCGCGTTCTATCAGACTTTTCAAGTCTCATCGGCAGAGAC
>Ga0209702_10001066_pt1 | contig 55289 bp, 52 predicted proteins | sample FRY01_FD_187210 | JGI IMG/M metagenome (GOLD analysis project Ga0209702, IMG submission 187210) | Freshwater microbial communities from Lake Fryxell liftoff mats and glacier meltwater in Antarctica - FRY-01 (SPAdes) (version 2) | ecosystem: Environmental > Aquatic > Freshwater > Ice > Glacier...
CTCGCTTTTAGAAATGAGAGCATAAATTCTTCCTTAGCTCAGTTGGTTAGAGCATCTGACTGTTAATCAGAGGGTCCTTGGTTCGAGCCCAAGAGGAAGAGCACAGTATGGTAACGCCTTTTAAGAGAAATCTTGAAAGGCGTTTTTTTTGTGGTTTAAACATGGTTTAAACAAATTTGGAAAATAGATAAATTTAGTGGGTGTTTCAAGCCGTTAAATTTCAATATGTTGTGATTTGTCAAAGGTACTGTTTTATCATCCTGTGACTTTTTAAGATGATTATCATGTTATATTGATCATCATAATAAATTGGGATTTAGAAAAATTGCAAAATAATATAACGATAAAGGTTCTGGAATGCCTTCAAGAGGTTTAAATTTAATTGATATGACTAAAACAAATGGCAGTAAGTCAATAACTCGTCTAAGTAAAAAGGACTTTCAAAAAGGCGCTGATTTAGCTTTAGAAAACGCCGAAAATTTACTTAAAATCGCCAAATCCGCTCATCAAATGGGAATTCATGGCAATGGAACTTCAATTTTAATTACTTCACTTGAAGAACTATCAAAGGCAGCCTATTTAAAAATTAAAGCACAGAATCCACAAATTGTGATTAAAGAACTAGAAAATTTCTTTAAAAAACATAAAGTAAAACGGTAAGCTTCCCTGAAAATCGAAACGTTTAAAACTAGAGTTCGTAAATTTAGGAAGTATGAAAAAATCAAAGTTTAATGAGTCACAGATTGTGACTATTTTGAAGCAGCAGGATGCTGGAATGAGTGTTAATGACATCTGTCGAGAAAACGGTATAAGTCAGCCGACCTTTTACGCTTGGAAAAAGAAATATTCAGGTATGGTTGTTAGCGATTTAAAACGTTTAAAAGAGCTTGAATTGGAAAATTCGAAGTTAAAACGAATGTATGCCGATGTTAGTTTGCAACGAGATGCACTAAAAGATTTGATTGAAAAAAAGTTTTAGCGCCTGTCGAAAAAAGGGACGCAAGCAGGTTTTTAATAGAAGAACACTGTTTGAGTATTCGTCAGGCGTGTAAACTCGTTAAATTGAGCAGTTGCGTGTACTATTATCAACCTAAAGAAAAGGATGATAGCGAGGTTATTATTGCGTTAAAAGAACTAGCTGAAGAACATTATCGTTGGGGATTTTGGATGATGTTTTATGCCCTTCGGAATGAAGGCAAATTGTGGAATCATAAAAAAGTATATCGTATTTACACCGAAATGAATTTGAACCTTCGCTCTAAGCGAAAAAAACGGTTGCCTTTGCGCAGTAAAGAAAGTTTGCTCCAACCGCTTCATCCTAATTTGCATTGGTCGATGGACTTCATGCAGGACAGCCTCTCAGATGGGAAGAAGTTCCGAACGTTGAATATAATCGATGATTTTAATCGAGAAGCCTTGGTAATTGTTCCTTCCAAATCAATCACAGCAAATCGACTTATTGTTGAACTAAACCAGCTCATCGAATGGAGAGGTAAACCAGAGAGAATAAGAGTAGATAATGGCCCTGAGTTCATTGCGCAAGTGCTTGAAAAGTGGAGTGTAGAAAACGGCATTAAACTAGTTTTTATTCAACCTGGAAAGCCTGCTCAAAATGGTTACATCGAACGATTTAACCGGACATTCAGAAGCGAGATCCTCAGCATGAATCTATTTCAAAGTCTCGAGGAAGTTCAACAAAAAACGAACAACTGGATTTATATGTATAATCACAAAAGACCGCACTGTTCACTCGGAAAAATGTCGCCCAGAGCTTTCCTATTGAAATATGGAAAACTCGACGAACAGGAATTGAGGGAGTTTCCCACATTCCAACAGGATAATAATAGTAATAAAACAGAAAAAACTCTATTTTTGAATGTAGCTGATTAGGGGAAGCTTACCAAAGGCTTATCACTCGAAAATGTAGCAAAAGCCTAAGTATAAGTACAGGTGCATATCACAAGATTGAAAGACAGGAATCCAAATTGAGTGTAGAACGATTGTTTCTTATTTCAGAAATTTTGGATGTGAAAATTTCTGAATTATTGGATTTACCTAGTGAAAATAGCTTTTATCAGCACGTTGAAAGTAAAGCAACGGGGTTTCAACAACACACTTTATATCAGGACAACAAAGAAATAATCAAACAATTTACTGATAGTTTGAAAGAAGAAATCAACTACTTACGAAAACGCTTTGATGAAGTCGACGGTCAATGAGGTCATAAGAAATTTTTAAGATGTAATAGATTTTTATTTGTTCACAACTACTCTTCTTTGCCCAAATTTTTCAATGCGTCGAATTACGTGTTGTTGATATAATTAATTACCTTTGTTTTCTTAAAATTTTAGCAGAAACAATGGCACACAACATCAAACCAGGGGTAGCAACAGGAGATGAAGTTCAAGAAATATTTCGTTATGCGAAGGAAAAAGGCTTTGCTTTACCAGCTGTAAATGTCACAAGTTCAAGTACAGTAAATGCTGTTATGGAAACTGCAGCGAAGATCAATTCACCCGTTATCATTCAATTTTCGAATGGAGGAGGGTTATTTTTCGCTGGAAAAAGTCTAAGTAATGCTGAAGAAAAGGCGGCAATTGCTGGTTCGATTTCTGGAGCGAAACACATTCACAGAATGGCAGAGCTTTATGGTGCAACAGTAATTTTACATACGGATCATTGTGCTAAAAATCTTTTGCCATGGATAGAAGGATTGTTGGATGCTGGAGAAGAGCATTTCAAACAATACGGAAAACCTTTGTATAGTTCACATATGTTGGACTTTTCTGAAGAACCAATTGAAGAAAACATCGAGTTGTGCAAGATCTATTTGTCGCGCATGGCAAAAATGAACATGACTTTAGAAATGGAGTTGGGTATCACAGGTGGAGAAGAAGATGGTGTAGATAATTCTGATGTTGATGTTTCTAAACTGTACACACAGCCTGAGGAAGTTGCTTATGCTTACGAAGAGTTGATGAAAATTTCACCTCGCTTCACTATCGCAGCTGCATTTGGAAATGTTCACGGCGTTTACAAGCCAGGAAATGTGAAATTAACGCCGAAAATCTTGTTGAATTCGCAAGATTTTATTCAGAAGAAATATGACTTAGCTCACAACCCAATTAATTTTGTTTTTCATGGAGGTTCAGGATCGACATTGGAAGAAATTCGCGAAGCAATAGGGTACGGAGTGATAAAAATGAATATTGATACCGATATGCAATTTGCGTTTACAGAAGGTGCACGCGACTATATCACGAAAAATATCGATTACCTAAAAACACAGATAGGGAATCCAGATGGAAACGATCAACCGAATAAAAAGTACTATGATCCACGAAAATGGATGAGAGAAGGTGAGTTAACATTAATCTCTCGTTTGGAGAAAGCATTTGCTGACTTGAACAACGTTAATACACTATAATTAATATTGTAAAGAAAATACTATGAGTTGGTTTCAAAGAAGAAAAGAGGGAATTACAACCTCAACAAAAGAGAAAAAAGAAACACCAGAAGGCTTGTGGCAAAAGTGTAGCAATTGTAAAACACTTTTTACGGCTGAAGATTTAGTAAAGAACAATTGGGTTTGTGATCGTTGCAACAACCACGAACGTATTGGGTCTGAGGAATATTTTAGCATTCTTTTTGATAATCATAAGTACAAAGAATTGGACGCTAAATTGAGTTCTGCTGACCCTTTGAATTTTACGGATACAAAAAAATATACTGATCGCATTAAAAACACACAAAAAGCAACTGGTTTAACGGATGCTATTCGAACGGCTGTTGGTAAAATGGACGGTGAGAATTTCGTTGTTGCCTGTATGGACTTCTCTTTCATTGGTGGTTCAATGGGTTCCGTAATGGGTGAAAAAGTAGCAAGAGCTATTGATCATGCTATTAAAATCAAAGCTCCGTTTATGATTGTTTCAAAATCTGGCGGAGCACGAATGATGGAAGCGGGCTACTCATTAATGCAAATGGCTAAAATTTCAGGAAAATTGGGTCAATTAGCAGAAGCGGGATTACCTTATATTTCATTCTTAACAGATCCTACAACAGGTGGCGTTACAGCATCTTTCGCGATGTTAGGAGATCTTAACGTTGCTGAACCGGAAGCGCTAATTGGCTTTGCTGGTCCACGTATAGTAAAAGAAACAATAGGTAGAGATTTGCCAGAAGGATTCCAAACAGCTGAATTCGTTTTGGAACACGGTTTCCTAGATTACATCGTTGATAGAACACGTTTAAAAGAAACATTGGCACAAAGCTTGAGTTTTTTTAAGAATTAAGAAAATATCATTTTTCAAAACATAAAAAAGGCGTTTTCATCGAAAACGCCTTTTTTATTATACAATGTCAATTATCAACTTATCTCAGCTTCCGCTTCAATTTCCGCTTTCACGCGTCCAGGATAAACTTTTAAAGCTTCTTTCAAGCATTCTACTGCAGCAATTAACGAAGATTGTTGCAATACATAAGCTAGGCGTACTTCTTGCTTGCCAGCACCGGGCGAAGAATAGAAGCCAGATGCGGGAGCCATCATAACAGTAGCACCCTTGTAGCTGAATTCTTCAAGCAACCATTGGCAGAAATTTTCAGCATCGTCAACGGGGAATTTAGCCACACAATAAAAAGCACCTTTCGGCATTGGACAGAATACACCAGGAATATTATTTAGGCCGTCAACCAATAGATTTCTTCTTTGTACGTACTCAGCTGCCACATCGTCAAAATAACTTTGCGGAGCATTTAATGCTGCTTCAGCAGCGTATTGATCAATTGTTGGCGGAGATAATCGAGCTTGTGCAAATTTCATCACGGCACCCATTACATCTTTATTTTTCGAAATCAAACAACCTATGCGCGCTCCGCACATTGAGAAACGCTTGGAAACGGAATCAATCATGACTACATTTTGCTCTATTCCCTCTAAGTTCATTACTGACATTGGAACTGCGCCATCGTAGCAGAATTCACGGTATACTTCATCAGCAAACAAGAACAAATCATGCTTTTGAACAATTGATTTTAATTTCAAAAGTTCTTCTTTAGAATACAAATATCCTGTAGGATTACCGGGGTTACAGATAATAATCGCCTTCGTTTTATCCGTTATTTTATCTTCAAATTCAGAAATAGGAGGTAAGGCAAAACCAGATTCTATACTTGAAGAAACGGGAACAACTGTCAAGCCTGCAGTTATAGCAAATGCATTGTAGTTGGCATAAAAAGGTTCTGGAATAATTACTTCATCACCAGGATTACAAGTTGACATCAACCCAAAAATCAGGGCCTCAGAACCACCAGTTGTGATGATAATTTCCTCGTGCGTAACGTGAATATCACTTTTAGCATAGCTCGTGGCTAATTTTCTTCGGTAATGTTCAAAACCTGCAGAATGGCTATATTCTAATACTTTATTGTCAAATGTGCGGATGGCATCAAGCGCAAAATCTGGCATTTCAATATCTGGCTGACCAATGTTTAGGTGATAGACAGAAACGCCTTTCGCAAAAGCTTTTTCGGCAAACGGCACCAATTTTCGGATAGGAGAAGAGGGCATTGCTATTCCTTTCTGAGATATATTCGGCATAAATTGTATAATTTGGTATAAATTTAAGTAGAAAGAACGAGGATTAATAAAATCGAGCCGTGTATAAACGAAAATATTTGAAATACTTTGTCTCAGCGCTGCTTATAGGGCTTTTTTCTTGTAATCAGGACAAGGATAATCTGCGCAAAGTTAAACCAATGAAAGCGCAAGAATTAAATCAGAAGTTAACTGGGATAAGAGAAAGACAGATGGATTATGGAAGTGTGAACTTAGAGGCAAGAGTTGATAGTTTAAACTCCAATTCTCTTCAATCGCAGCTGGTTGACTTGTTTTTGATTAATTCATCAATTAAATTGGATTTAAAATATGCAAGCGCTGATAATTTTATGAAAATGAGATTATACGATACTTTAACAAAGGCTTACCTTCAAAAAGAAGTTGCGGAGCGTTTGGGAAGATGTCAAGAGTTTTTAACCGCTATTAATAATAATCTTTACCTCTTAGTTTATGATGCAGTTCGTCCAATAAGTGTTCAGAAAAAAATGTGGGATGCTTTGGATTCGATTCCCGTTTCTCAACGCGTGAAATTCGTAAGTAATCCTGCAAATGGGAGCATACATAATTATGGAGCGGCGGTTGATTTAACGATATGTGACGGTAGAGGAATTCCTTTAGATATGGGAGCTGAATATGATGATATTCGTAAAATTGCTTATCCATCTTTGGAAGCCCAGTTTTTAAATTCAGGAGAATTAACACAAAAACAGCTCGATAATAGAAAGCTGTTGCGCAAGGTAATGACCAGTCAAAATTTCCGGAATATTCCCACTGAATGGTGGCATTTTAACGCGTTTTCCCGGGATATTGTTAAACTGAAATACGCAGCATTGAAGTGAATTGGTTTCTGCCGAAAGCATTGGCGATTCTTCGGCTATTGAACTGTCCACGTCATTCTTGTAAAATGAACTGATTTTTAGTTTATGGCATCATCTGATCTTATTTATCCTTTAATTCTTCATTAAACAATTCAAAAATTCTCCGGTATTCATCCGTCCAAGAATATGATTTCATAAATCCGTGTCCTTCAATTGGAAAAACAGCTAATTCCCAATTTGATTTTTCTAATTCGATGAGTCGTTGACTGAGTCTCACGACATCTTGGAATTGAACATTGTCATCAACCATTCCGTGTAAAATAAGCAAAGGTTTACTTAAGTTTTCTGCAAAATAGATAGGTGATGATTGACGGTAAGCTATTGAATCGGTGTTGGGATAATTTAAGATATTACTCGTGTATTCGTGATTGTAGTGCATCCAATCTGTTACTGAGCGCAATGCGGCACCACAAGCGAATTCATTTGGTTTGGTGAAAAGAGCCATTAAAGTAATGAAACCACCATATGAACCTCCGTATATGCCTACTTTGTTTGGGTTTACTTTTAAATTATCAACAAGGTATTTTTTTCCACTTACTTGATCCTCCAAATCCATTCCTCCCATATGCCGATAGATGGCAGTTCTGAAATCTCTTCCATATCCTTCACTTGCCCTGTAATCAATGTCTAATACTGTAAATCCATTATCTTTTAATAAATTATGAAACATGAATTCTCTATAATAGTTACTCCAATAATTGTGTGCATTTTGCAAATAACCGGCACCATGAACAAAAATTACGGCTGGTTTATTGTTTGTTTCCATCGACTTGTATAATCTAGCGTATACATTCACGTCATCCTTCCCTTTGAATGATATAACCTCTGGAATTGTCCAAGAATAATTTTGATATGCCGGACGTTGAGATTTTGTTATTTGAGTTGGAATGGATTTGGGTTCATTATCACAAATAAATAGCTCCCATGGATTCGTTTTATCTGAAAACAAAAAGGCGAGATATTTTTCGTTTGGCGATTGCATTGCTTCAAAAGCGCCCGTTTTCTCTAAAATTGGTGTTAATCTTTTGCTCAAAGGATCGAATTTATATAAACCTCGATCTCCGGGATGTGTTTTATTTAGTGTCAAATAAAACTGGGTTAAATCTTTTGATGTTTTTACATCGTACACTTCGAATTGACCATTGGTTAGTTGTTCACTATTTTTGCTTTCAAAGTCATAGGAATATAAATGTGAGTAGCCCGTTTTTTCGGATTGGAAGTATAGTTTGTTTTTTTTTGAATAAAATCCGATAGTAGCAATAGACATATTCCATGAAGATATGCCAGGGCCGCCAATCCACGCCTCATCATGTTGATTATCAATTTCATTAAAACTGGATTTTTCTGAATCGACTTGAACTATCCAGCGATCTTTATTGTCGTAGCTGCGAATATCCATTACAACTTTTCCATCTATTGATTGAATTGGTCGATGCATAATAATTTTTCTGTTTTCTGGATACGAGAGAATTGTATCACCATATTCTTTCAAATAATCTGGTTTCTTTCGAATGTTTGTCAATTTATCAAAATCCATAATCTTGAGCGAATCATTTTTTAGGTCGATTATACCAAAGGTGTGTTTCGGTTCATTTTCTCCTACTTTCGGTCGCTCGTTTGTTGTGTATGAATAGCCATCCTCACTGATATGGTGAAGCATTGTCGTGTTTTTGTTTTCTGGGTATTCCCCGAATCGCACGTAGATATATTTTTCATCTTTTGAAATGACTAAAAAGTCAATTTTCTTTTTATCTAGGTAAATGGATTTGTCATTAGTGGGGTCTATCTTTTTTTTATCCCGATAATTTTCTAATCGTTTTTCATCTTGAATATATTTGAAAAGTTCCTCTTGCTGGTTGTTGAGTTCATTGATTATTTCTTTTTTATCTGGCGCTTTTCCGACCTTAAAATAAGTTAACTGTTTAAGTGTCCCGAGATTGGTATCGAATAAAAATAGATTGTCTCCTTGTTGAAAGACTATTTTGTTAGCATTGGCAACTCTTTGCAGGTTTGAAATTCTATTTTCAGTTGCAATTAACTCACGGCAGCTTTTGTTTGCTTTATTATAAGACCATAAATTCCCTTCTTGTATGAAAAATTGTGTGGCGTAATTCAGTTGCCCCATGTCAATTTCAACTCCTTCGGCAACTATATTCTCATCTAGTTTGGTGATGTTTTTTGAAGCCAATGAATAAGAATATCGACTCATTTCCAATTCATTTTCTGGATTCCAATCGAAAAGTATACTTTGGCCACCGATATGCCAAGCAACATTTTCCGGCCAATATCCAATGAAATCTCTACCCTTCATTATTTCTTTAATGTCAAGAGGGGATTTGTTGTTGGTTTGAGCGAAAATGGTGGTACCGCTAAGAATGATAATGATTAGGGTTAATTTCATGAGATATCTTTGTAATTAGACAAAGTTAAAGCAAAAAAAAAGGGAAACCGAAGTTTCCCTTTTTAAATTTTAGTACTACTTAATTAGAAGTGGTACATAATACGAAGACTACCAGCTGGAACTCCTGAGTCAGTTCCTAAAGAAACTTCAGAACTCTTACCAGTTGTTTTTGTGTAAGTTTCAACTGCAGAAGTCGTTGTATTCCAAGTTTCGCGATCTTCAGCACCTTCACCAGTCATTGCTAATTTCATGCCCCAACCGAATTCTGCACCCAAAGATAATTTAGGAAGAACGAAATATTCAACTCCAACAAAACCTCTTAATCCAACTGTAAAAGTTGCACCTGTTTTGTTTTTCAAGATTCTGTCAGTTACGTTAGTTGCACTTAACGCTTCACCCCAGGTGTTTGAAACAGTTGGAACACTACCAAAACCAAGACCTACCTCGGCTCCGTAGTAACCTTGCAAACGACCGTGACCTCTTCTTTTTTCAAGACCAGCGCTTAAGTAAAAACCAAAACCAGTAGTTTTGGCTTCGTCAGTAATGTATACAGGTGTAGATGTAGACGAAGTGTCTGTTAACGTAACTACATTACTTGATCCAGATGAAATACGAAATGAACCTCTGTAAGCCGTATTCTCATCTTTATACATTTTACCAAAAATAGCAGCGTTACCACCAGCAAATCCATTACTAATAGAGTTTGCAGTGTTGCCATTAAAAATGTTTCCGATGTAATTAAGGATTGGTGATGCGTCAGCACCTATAGCCCAATCTCCAGCTTCTGGAGTAACTACCTGACCCTTGTCATTTTTCACCATTGTTGTTTGAGCGCTAGCAAATGAACCTCCACCTACAATTGCGCAAATAATTAATAATTTTCTTTTCATAATTAAAATATTTAAAGATTATTGTTAAACCAAATCTAGTTAAACAAATCCATGTACCAATGAAATTTTTCAACAAATTTTTTAACAAATTTTTGTTAAAAAATTTGGTTTTCAGCCTTAGGTTGGGTTAAAAGGTTGCATAGAGTGCTCTAATAAAATAATAGAGCGTGGTATTCCAGAAGAAATGCGTATCTTTGCACCCTTAAAATAATTTATTAATCGGGGTTTCGTACTCCAACAAATAAACAAAATTAAAATGGCAACAAGAATTAGATTGCAAAGACACGGCAAGAAAGGAAAGGCTTTCTTCCATTTAGTAGCTGCTGACTCAAGAGCAAAAAGAGATGGTAAATTCATCGAAAAATTAGGCGTCTATGACCCAAACACAAACCCTGCAACTGTAGAAATCAATTTTGATAGAACGTTACATTGGGTGCAAGTTGGTGCTGAAATGTCTGATACAGCTCGTGCGTTACTTTCTTATAAAGGTATTTTGCACAAAAATCACCTATTGAAAGGTGTTGAAAAAGGTGCATTAACAGCTGAACAGGTTGAGGAGAAATTCGCAGCATGGGTAGCAGATAAAGAGGGTAAAGTTCAAGTAAAAGTAGACCGTTTAGGAAACGAAACAACCGCTGCTAAAACAGCTCGTTTAACTGCTGAACAAGTTGCTAAGGAGGCAAAAGCGAAAGCGATTGAAATAAAAAATACTCCTGAGCCAGAAGTTATTGAAGAAGCTCCAGTTGAAGAAGCTCCAGTTGAAGAAGTTCCAGTAGCAGAAACTCCAGTTGAAGAAACTCCAGTTGAAGAAACTCCAGTTGAAGAAGCTGAAGAGCCAAAGGCAGAATAAGAATTAAACATTTATGAAGAAAACAGATTGTTTTCAATTAGGTTATATAGCGAAACTTCACGGATTTAAAGGTGAAGTTTCGCTGTTTTTAGACGTTACGGACCCAAATCGATATGAAAATTTGGATGCATTTTATGTAGACGTCAACAATCACTTGGTGCCATTTTTTGTAAAAAGCATAAAACTTAAAAACAAAGGTTTCGCTGCTGTGAAACTGGAAGGTTTAAACACTGAAGAGGAAGCACGAGCGCTTTTGCGCAAATCCGTTTACTTGCCAAAAGAATTATTGGAAGATTTGGATGATCTTCATTTCTACGATCATGAGGTAATCGATTTTGCCGTTGTAGACAAAAATCACGGTCTAATCGGTAAAATACAAGATGTTATAGACTTAGCGGCAAATCCTTTACTCCAGGTTGTTGAAGGAAAACGTGAAATTCTTATTCCATTATTACCAGGTTTGGTTCAAAAAGTTGACCGAAAAGGAAAAATTCTTCACATCGAAGCGCCTGAGGGGTTGATAGGATTGTATCTGTAATTCAAATGTCAACTTTTCTATTCAAGGAATTTTCAATCAGACAAGAACATGCTGCACTAAAAGTGGGGACAGATGCTATGGTTTTGGGTGCGTTTATTGATTCATCTGAAAAATCATTTGGTTTAGACATTGGTACAGGTACGGGCGTTATTGCTATGATGATTGCACAGAAAAATCCTGAGATTCAAATAAAAGCAATAGAAATTGATAATGCTTCCTGTTTAGATATTATTTTCAACTTTGAAAACGGGCCTTTTTCAAATCAATTGGAACTAATTCACGCAGATTTTTTAAAGGTAAATTTTAGCGAAAAATTTGATTTGATATTTACCAATCCGCCTTACTACACGGACGCCTTAAAAACACAAGATCATAGAATAAATCAAGCAAAACATACCAGTGATTTAAACGCTGAAACGCTTTGTCAAAAGGTGAATCTATTACTTTCTGAAAAGGGAGAATTTTGGTTAATTTGGCCTTATTCTTCTAAAGAAGGTTTTATTACTTCTGCTTCAAATAATCATTTGCACTTGAAAAAAGATATAACGATTCAAGGTAAGCCTGGAGCACCCGTTCGTTCCGTTTTCTGTTTTTCTAAGAATAAGAATTTAAAAATTGAATCACGTATTTTTATAATTCGTGACGAATTTGGAAGCTACACGGAAGAATACAAAAAGTTGACTTTAGAATTTCACAACCGAAAACTCTAATGTCAATATTACTTTAAATTAGAATTTAGTTAAAAGTTCTTTTTGTAAACTGATTCCTTTGTCTGAGTTATACCATTTTTGTAATTCAACCTTTTTTTCATCAACAGTTTTATCAGATGTCAAATTATAGAGATGAATATTTTGTGCCTCAGTTGGTCTTGGTCCCCAATGAAATAAATCCTTGTTTTGTTCATCACGGACAACCAAAATGGGAATAGATTTCCCTCCATTGGTCAGATATTTGTCTATTTCTGAATCGGAATCTCTAAGCTGAATATTTAAGTTGATTTTTGGATTCAACTCAGCTAATTTAGCAACAAAAGGAACGCTATGAGAAGCGTCACCACACCAAGGTTCAGTGATTAATATCCAATTCTGTGTATTGTCGATAGATTTAATTTTTGTTTCTAATTCCGGCAGTATATCACCTTTTTTTAACCAACGTTCTTGACGTTTGTGGTTCAATTTGACATAGTGAAAATAATCGATATTGTCGTAGGGTACAGCTGGTTGATCGGCTTGAAGAATACCTTCAAATAGATCGTTGTATGTTTGAAAATTCATTGTATTTTTTTGGTTTTTCTCTTTGACGCTAAAATTCCAAATTCCTTTCAGACAACAAGGCAACAAAAGTTACTTATCGAAAAATATCAGTTCAAACTTTATTCCCTGGGTTTTAGTACAATTTCGGAAATTGTGTTGGATCAACCTCGCTCATTATAGCATAAGCTTTTTCAACGATGTCTTCAATGCTCGGTTTAGAGAAATAATCACCGTCTGTTCCGTATGGAGGTCGGTGGTCTTTGGCTGTCAAACAAGTTGGTATTGAATCCAAATGGAAGAAGGCTTTTTGCTCTTGCATGACCTTGTCCAATATATAAGCACTCGCACCGCTGCTTACGTCTTCGTCAACAATCATTAAGCGATTCGTTTTTTCTAAGGATTTAGAAATGATATGATTGATATCAAATGGCAATAAAGTTTGGACATCAATCAACTCTACGTTTATCCCTAATTGCATTAGTTGCTGTACCGCTATTTCACATAAATTGAATGTTGAACCGTAAGATACGATCGTTAAATCTGTTCCTTGTCTCACGATTTCTGGAACACCAAGTGGTTCACGGAATTCCCCAATATTTGTAGGGCGCTTTTCTTTTGTTCGATATCCGTTTAACGGTTCGATAACCAATGCTGGTTCATCTGCCGCCATCAATGTATTGTAGAATCCGGCAGCTTTGGTCATGTTTCTTGGAACACATACATGCATGCCGCGAATTGAATTTACAATCATTCCCATAGGACTTCCGCTGTGCCAAATTCCTTCCAAACGGTGACCACGAGTTGAAATAATCAATGGTGCTTTTTGACCACCTTTCGTTCTATATTGCAATGTGGCTAAATCATCAGATAGAATCTGAATGGCATAAAGCAAGTAATCTAAATATTGTATTTCAGCAATTGGGCGCAAACCACGCATTGCCATACCAATTCCTTGACCGATAATAGTGCACTCACGAATGCCTGTATCAGCAATTCGCAAAGCACCAAACTCTTCTTGAAGTCCTTCAAGTGTTTGATTTACTCCACCAATTTTCCCAGCATCTTCGCCAAAAATTAAAGCTTCCGGACGATTGCTGAAGAGTTCTCGGTAGTTGTCACGCAAAATAATTCTACCATCTTCCATTGGAGAATTATCATCGTAAGTTGGCGCAATAGCCTCCACTTTCAATGCACTCTTTGATGAGTTCGAATGCAAGTAAGAACTGTATCTTTCGCTGTTTTTACTGATTTGAGTCTGAATCCAAGTCGATAAAATATTTTTACTTGGAATGGATTCTTCACGAATCGTTCTTAATACTTTACGAGCCGTTGAAAGAATATCTTTACGATTTGGATCAATAGCTTTTTCAAGTACTTCGATGTCTTTTTGGATAAAAACACTGTTGCTACTTTCTTTTACAACAGTTTTTAGAACGGCAATCGCCTCGTCTAAATCTATTTTAATTTCTGCCGTTAATTCTTTCCAAGCGGCGGTTTTAGCATCGCGAACTTCAGTTTTAGCTATTTTTCGAATTTCTTCAAGTTCTTCGGCAGTTGCGATACTTTGTCCATCTGCATCAAACCCAACAATCCATTCTTGGAATTTATTGATACAATCAAAGTCAGTTTCCCATTGCAAACGTTCTTCTGACTTGTACCTTTCGTGAGAACCTGAAGTTGAGTGACCTTGAGGTTGATTCACTTCTTGCACGTGTACCAATACTGGAACATGTTCTTCACGCGCAATTTTTACTGCTTTTTCGTATGTCTCGCAAAGGTGAACATAGTTCCAGCTCTTCGTTGTTAATATTTCATATCCTGGTTTGTCTTCAGTTCTTTGCATTCCTGCAAGGGCTTCTGAAATACTATCTTTTGTTGTTTGGTGCTCGCGAGCAACTGAAATTCCAAACCCATCATCCCAAACGGACATAACCATTGGAACTTGAAGTACGCCTGCTGCATTTATCGTTTCCCAAAATGGACCTTCTGATGTAGAAGCATCGCCTATTGTTCCAAATGCAACTTCGTTTCCATCATTCGTGAATTTTTTAAATTCTTCAAGATCTTTTAAAGTCGGGTGATTTCTATAAACTTTCGATGCTTGCGCTAATCCTAAAAGTCGCGGCATTTGACCAGCAGTTGGTGAAATATCGGCAGAACTATTTTTTTGCTCCATCAAATTTTTCCAATCCCCATTTTTATCTAAATTTCTTGTGGAGTAGTGTCCACCCATCTGTCGGCCAGCCGATTGTGGTTCGCGCGCTACATTTGTATCTCCAAATAATCCAGCGAACCATTCTTGAATAGTCAACTGATCAATTGCCATCATAAACGTTTGGTCGCGATAATAACCTGAACGGAAGTCACCGTTCCTAAACTGTTTAGCAAGAGCAATTTGCGCTAATTCTTTTCCGTCTCCAAAAATTCCAAACTTTGCTTTACCACCCAATACTTCTCGTCGACCAAGTAGAGAAGTTTCGCGTGAAATAGCAGCTAATCGGAAGTCCTCTAGAACTTGCGTTTTAAAAGTTTCAAAGTCTAAAGAAATAATTTTTTCAGAAAGAGACGTATTTGTCATAGGATGCTTTGTATTAATATACAAATTTAATAAAAAAATGGCGCTTTTTTTGAATGAATGCCCTGTCCGCAATATTAAATTGAATATTATAGTTTTGGTAGCTCCCCACAATATTTAAATTTAATATTTCAAACTAGTATTGTACTTCCTTCGTTTAGTGTTAACTTTAGTGACGTGAAAATAAAAGAGTCAATAAAAAAATATGCCCCATATTTCGTAGATGTATGGCAGTATTTGGTAATTATTATTCTATTTATTTTTGCCACTATTTTTATTTTGTAATTTGAATTAAAATTAAATTATCCTGTTTTTATGAAAAATATTTTATCCGCTATTACTATTTTTTATGTGTTCTCATTTTCTTTTGGACAATTGAATATGACTCTTTTATCCAATTTAAATTATCAGGCTCTTCATGGAACAGAACTCAATGATATTTGGGGATTTGTAGATGGAACTGGTAAAGAATATGCCTTAGTTGGAGCAGAAAAAGGCACATCTATTGTTGATGTTTCAAATCCGAATAGTCCGGTTGAAGTTTTCTGGAAACCAGGAATGAATTCAATTTGGCGAGATATAAAAACATGGGGAAATTATGCCTATGTTACAACTGAAGCCCAACAAGGATTAACAATAATAAATATGACAGGCTTACCTGGTTCAACAAGTTTGCCTTCTGCATTTTACAATGGCCCATCTGGAAATCAATGGGCTAGTGCCCACAATTTATTCATTGATGAAAACGGATACGCTTATATTTTCGGTGCAAATAGAGGGAATGGCGGTGTAATTATTTTAGACGTTCACACCAATCCAATGGCGCCAATTGAGGTTGGTGTTTTTGACAACTGGTATGCGCACGACGGATACGTAAAAAATGACACTTTGTATGCTGCAAATATCAGCAATGGATTTATGTCTGTCGTAGATGTTACGGTAAAATCAGCTCCTGTTTTATTAGGAACTAAAGTCACGCCAAACTCTTTCGCTCACAATGTTTGGGGTTCTACCGATGGAAATTATGCCTTTACAACAGATGAAAAACCAGGAGCTTTTATTGCAGCGTATGATGTTTCAAATCCTGCAAATATTTTTGAAGTGGATAGAATTCAAAGCTCACCTGGCTCAGCTGTAATACCACACAATGCCCATGTTTTAGGTGATTATTTGATTACAAGTTATTATCGAGATGGAATAACCGTACATGATGTTTCTCGGCCAAACAATATGGTGGAAGTCGGTAATTTCGATACTTCACCCTTGAGTGGAAATGGATTTAATGGTTGTTGGGGAGTTTATCCGTTTTTGCCTTCAGGGAATATAATCGGCTCCGATATAGAAGGTGGATTATTTGTATTAGGCGTAAATTATCAGAAAGGTTGTTATCTTGAAGGAATTATAACGGATACTGTAACAGGATTACCTATTGCAGGCGTGAATGTTGAAATTATTGGTGAAATTCAGACTGATTTATCAAAATTTAATGGAAAATATGCGGTTAGCACTGTTACGCCTGGAACGAAGCAGGTGAAGTTCATGAAAACAGGTTATGCTTCCAAAACATTAACATTTGATCTGCAAACCGGACTTTTAATTAACCAAGATGTTCAATTGGTTCCTCTATCTCCGTATGGGTTTACGCTCAAAGTTTTGGATGCTGCAACAAATGCACCGATTAACAATGTTAAAATTCGACTTATTACGCCGTCTATCGAGCACACTGGGGTCACCAATGCCCTAGGTGAAGAAGATTTCACTTTGTATTACCAAACTAATTACGACATTTTTGTAGGTAAATGGGGATATGTCACAAGTTGTCAAAACACCTTAATAAACAATTCCACTGGAACAATAACTGTTTTATTAAACAAAGGTATTTACGATGATTTTATGTTTGATTTTGGTTGGACTACAACAAGCGATGCAACAACAGGGGATTGGGTTAGAGAAATTCCAATTGGCTATCCAACAACAGCAAACCCTGCGAATGACGCGGCATATGACTGTGGGAATTACGCTTGGGTTACTGGAAATGCAGACACTTACGATGCTGACTTGGATGACGTTGATGATGGGACAGTTACATTGAAGTCACCTAGTTTTGATTTAACAGGCTTTTCTGATCCGTATATAAATTATTCACGTTATTTCTACAACTTTTGGGGTCCGAATGCACCAAATGATAAACTTCAAATCATTTTAGGGAATGGTACATCGTCGATATTGATTGAAAATATTAGTTCCGACACCTCTATCTTCAACAAATGGATAATAAAAAGTTTAAGAGTCAATGATTATTTGACACCAACTGCAAATATGTCGTTGACTGTTCGAACATTTGATTTGGCAGGTAATCCAAATATCACAGAAGCCGGATTTGATTACTTTTTTGTATCCAATTCATCTCAATTGGCATTAGAAGAAAAGACAGAATTGTCAGAAAAATTCACTTTGTATCCGAATCCAACCTCGAATATTCTATATCTAGAAACGGGTAATACGACTGATCCAATTGTGGTTTTAGATATTCGTGGAATGGAAGTAACACGCAGTATTCCATCTGGAGTTAACAATGAAATTGATGTTCAAAGTTTGAACTCAGGGGTTTATTTTGTGCTTCAGGGGCGAAATAATTTAAAGTTTATTAAAAACTAATTGTTAGAGCTTGAAACTATAGTATTGTCAACGAAATAGAATGGTTGACTATATTTACAACAAAAATCAAAGTTGAAAGACACATTAGACATATCGATTGTAGTTCCATTGCTGAACGAGGCCGAGTCTATTCCAGAATTGTTTTCTTGGATAAATAAGGTCATGACTGAAAACGCATTTTCCTACGAAGTTGTGTTTATAGACGATGGGAGTAAGGATAATTCTTGGAAAGAAATTGAAAAATTGAAATCCGATAATCCACAAGTTCGTGGAATAAAGTTTCAAAGAAATTACGGCAAATCAGCTGCTTTGCAGAAAGGTTTTGAAGCTGTAATTGGTGATGTAGTTATCACAATGGATGCGGATTTGCAAGATTCACCTGAGGAAATACCTGAATTGTACCGAATGATTACCGAAGATGATTTGGATTTGGTTTCTGGCTGGAAGAAAAAACGCTACGATCCAATTACAAAAACGATTCCAACGAAGTTATATAATTGGGCAGCGAGAAAAATAACAGGTATTTATTTACATGATTTTAACTGTGGATTGAAAGCCTATAAGTTGGCTGTTGTAAAGAGCATAGAAGTTTATGGCGATATGCACCGTTATATTCCGCCTTTGGCTAAATATGCTGGTTTTAATAAAATAGGAGAAAAGGTAGTTGAGCATCAAGCTCGTAAATATGGAACAACGAAATTTGGTTTGAATCGCTTTCTGAATGGACCATTAGATTTACTTTCTGTGGCATTTATGGGGAAATTTGGCAAAAAACCAATGCATTTTTTCGGCGCTTTAGGTACGTTAATGTTCATTTTAGGTTTTGGATTGGTATTCTACATGGTTATACATAAATTGTTTTTTGACCAAGGAAGTAGATTATTGGCGGAGCGGACAGAGTTTTTTATCGCCATTACAGCAATGCTAATGGGTGTGCAATTCTTTTTAGCAGGATTCTTAGCGGAACTTTCTACACGAAATGCGCCACACAGAAATGTCTACCTTATCGAAAAAGAAATCTAATGAAATTTCCTTTTGATCTTTCCTGGACTTTATTTTTGGACAGAGATGGTGTTATCAATCAACGAATAATGAATGGTTACATCAGTTGTCCTGAAGAATTTCAATTTATTGAAGGCGTTCCAGAAGCGATTCATATTTTACAGAAATATTTTCAAAAAATTGTGGTAGTTACAAATCAACAATGCATCTCAAAAAAGATCGTTTCAAAGCGTAACCTTCAAGAGATTCATCGTTATATGCAAGGAAAACTGTTAGATGCCAACACCTATGTTGATGCGATTTACTACGCTCCTGAATTAGCAAGTGATCCGGATAACACAAGGAAACCTAAACCATTCATGGCTTTGGAAGCACAAAGAGATTTTCCAGAAATTGATTTTAAAAGAAGTGTGATGGTGGGCGATACAGATTCAGACATACAATTCGGTGAGAATCTTGGCATGAAAACTGTTCTTGTTCGAACGGAAGAAAATACAAATCATAAAGCAAATTGGGAATTTGATTCGCTTTATGATTTTGCAAAAGAACTTGAGAAAAATGATTAAAATGAAGTGGTTTATTGGATTGATGATTTTTGTTGGTTCAGTTCTAAATATCAATGCTCAGAATATTACCGACAAACAAGGTCGTAAACAAGGAGCTTGGCAAAAAACATATCCCAAAAGTTCTGCATTGGAATACAAAGGAACATTTAAAGACAATAAACCAGTTGGTGTCTTTACTTATTATTATCCTTCAACTAAAGTAAAAGCGGTAATTCGTCACAACGAAACAACGAATCGATCTGAAGCATTCTTTTATCATGATAATGGTGTGTTGATGACTTATGGCATCTACCAAAACATAAAAAAAGACAGTATTTGGCTAAATTTTGGACCTTCAGGAAGAATTAGCTATAAGGAAAGCTATAAAAATGATATTCTTGACGGGTCGAAAACTATTTATTTTATTTCGGAGGATGTCAATAATAAATCAAGTAAAATTTCATCAACTTTAAATTACAAGAACGGCAAGCTGGACGGTGAATTTAGAGAGTTGTTTGATTTCGGAGGCAAGAAAATAGTTGGTCAATACCAAGACGATAAAAAAGTCGGAATTTGGGAAGAATTTCACCCGAATGGTCAAAAACTAGCATTGACTCGATACAAAAATGGTGTCCGTCACGGCTGGTGTTTTGCCTATAACGAAGCAGGAAAAGAAGTCAATAAAGCTTACTACTTTAATGGAAAATTAACAGAAGGTAAGGATTTGGAGTTTCTTTTTAAGCAAATGAAGGAAAAAGGTGTGAATCCAAACGAATAGTATGTTTTTTACGTATTTTCATTAAAATATGTCCAAACATGTAAAATTTTACATTTAAGTTTCAGCATATTTTAGTCTTCAGTTCTTGTAAAAAAACAAGAATAACGATACAGTCCAAAATCGGCTGAAATTTGTCGAAGAAAATCGGAGAGTTGTCAAATTGTTGTTTGGACCGACTAACGCGAAAGAGTGGAATATTAATGCTTCCAATACACTTCCAAAACAAAATATCTTGTACAGTGCCATTCACACGTCATTTTCTGTGAGCGGAAATAATTTTGATTCGACAGTAACAGCAAAACAGGAAGATTTCTTCTCGAAATATTTTAAAGATTTCACTATCGATAACTTCGATACTTTAAATGTGTTGAAAGGAAAGGAACTTTACTATAATTGTATTAGTTTTGGAATGGAATAGCTGATTTTCCAAATTTTAGTTCAATACGTCAAACAATTTCATGAATTTTAAAGAAGTAAAAACCGATTGCCATCATTTTCGTACAACCATTCCTTGTGCACCAAATAAGAAAGAAGGTGTAACTTGCTTGGATTGTAATTATTATCAACCGATAACAAAGCGAATTCTGATTATCAAATTGGGAGCTTTAGGTGATGTTATCCGAACGACTCCTTTGGTTGTAAAATATAAAGAACTCTACCCAAATGCCCATTTCACCTGGATAACGCAGTCACCGGCAGTTTTACCTTCAGATGATATTCAGCAAATTCTGAAATGGGATGCAACATCTATCTATATTATTCAGAATTCAAAATACGATATTGCTATCAATTTGGATAAAGAACAAGAAGCTTGTTCACTTTTGAAAAACGTTGATGCAAAAGAGAAATACGGTTACACCTGGGGTGATTATGCAATTGCGCCTGCAACACCAGCAGCGGAGCATAAATTGATGACTGGCTTTTTCGATTCAATTTCCGTGGAAAACAAAAAAAGTTACTTGGAGGAGATTTTTGAAATTTGTCATTTCAATTTCGAGAAAGAGCCTTATTTGATCAATAAAAACCAACGATTGGCTGAATTTTGGTCAGACAAATGGAAGAGATTAGCCGAAGGAAGAAAAATTGTTGGCTTGAATACGGGCTGTGGCCCTCGTTGGAATACACGCTTGTGGACCAATGAAGAATGGATTGCTTTAGCAGAGAAATTAATGAAAGAAGGATACTATCCTGTTTTTCTTGGTGGAGAATTAGAGCACGAAAAGAATGAGATGTTTGCACATGAAACAGGCGCTCATTACCCAGGACATTTTTCGTTAGAAGAATTTATTGCACTTACGGACGGTTGCGAATATATCGTAACGCAAGTTTCCATGATGATGCACATCGCGACAGCGTTGCAAAAGAAAATGGTGCTGATGAACAACATCTTCAATAAGTACGAATTTGAATTGTATGACCGAGGAGTAATCGTTGAACCAAAATCGGGTTGTATTTGCTATTTTGGCAACACGTGTAAGAGAGGAGAAAATTCGTGTATGCATGAAATCACGCACCTAGATATTTTCGAAGCGATTCAAAAACTGTAATTCATGAAAATTTCTTTTTTATCTACTTTCTTTCCTTTTCGTGGTGGAATTGCTCAATTTAACGCTCTACTTTATCGCGAATTAGAGAAAAAAAATGAAATCGAGGCGATAACCTTCAAAACACAATACCCAAACTTTTTATTTCCTGGCGAAACGCAATTTGTGCAAGAAGGTGACAAAGCGGATGAAATAAGAGCAAAACGTTTATTGAATTCTGTAAATCCATTCACCTGGTTTAAAACAAGAAACTACATTAAAACACAAAATCCCGATTTGGTTCTAACGAAATACTGGATGACCTTTTTCGGCCCATCGTTAGGATTGTCGCTTCGGAATCTCAACAAAAAAACAGTAAGAATTAGTATTTTAGATAATGTAATTCCACATGAGCGTCGTTTTTTTGATTCTTTTGCCAATCGTTTGTTCTTGAAAAACAACGATGGCTTCATCGTAATGTCGGACAAAGTTTTAGCCGACTTATTACAGCTAAAGCCACAAGCCAAGTACATCCGGATCAATCACCCGCTTTACAATCATTTTGGGGAGAAGTTAAATTCCATTGAGTCAAAAGAGAAATTAGGATTGAAATCCGACAAAAAAACACTTTTGTTCTTTGGATTTATTCGCGCCTACAAAGGATTAGATTTGCTTTTGGAAGCCTTCAATAAATTAGATGATAGTTATCAGCTAATTATTGCTGGAGAAATTTATGGTGATTTTTCACCTTATCAAACTTTGATTGAAAAGAGTCCGAATAAAGCAAATATCCATTTATTCAACCATTACATCAAAGACGAAGAAGTTTCTTTATACTATTCTGCGGTAGATGTTTGTGTTTTACCGTATAAGTCCGCAACACAGAGTGGTATCACATCCATTTCCTATCATTTCGAACTGCCTATTATAGCTACAGACGTAGGTGGTTTAAAGGAAACAATCCACGACAATAAAACAGGTATGATTGTTCCGAAACCAGAACCCGAAATGATAAAACAAACGATTGAAAATTATTTTTTGGAAGGAAAACGACCAGAAATGATGAAAAACATTCAGGAAGAGAATAAGTCGAATTCATGGTCAAATTTCACCACGAAATTGATTGACTTTACTGAGGAATTAGCGAAATCAAAACACTGATGCAGGGTTTTTTATGAAAAAAAACAGGTATATAGTAATTCTAGGTTGATAATAAGAATTCTAAATTCTATATTTGCACCCTTTAAACAGATACTTAACGAGAACAACATAATGCGTAATAAAGGATTTCTTTGGTTCATAACGATTTTACTAACGGCAATTTGCCTTTATCAATTGTCGTTTACTTGGGTTTCAAATTCGGTTGAAAATAAAGCTGATAAAGAGGCAATAAGCAAAGTAGCAGAGCTTAAAGCTGAAGCAGTGAAAACTGGAAATAGGGCTTATTTGCCAAATGGTACAGAAGTAGATTTCAATAAACCTGAAGGTGAGGAGTTAGCAAAAGCAGCTTTTGTCAATCAAATTTTAAGATCAAAATCTGAAAAATCAGTTTATCCTGTATTGGGTTCAACTTTCTCTGAAGTTAAAAAGAGAAGTTTGGCTTTTGGTTTGGACTTAGTTGGTGGCATGTCAGTAACATTGGAAATTTCAATTCCAGAATTGGTTGAAAGCTTTGCAAGAAATCCACGAGATTTGACATTCAAACGTCCTCACGAAAGCGCAAAACAAATTTATTCGAAAGAAGGTGGTGACTTCGTTGTTATTTTTGCGAAAGAATACAAAAGAATCAATAAAGGTCAGAAAATCGTAAAATCTTTAGCGATATCAGACATTGAAGGTTTAGGAAAAAATTCAACAGATGAAGATGTAATCGCATTCTTTAATGAGAAAGTTTCTAGTTCAATGGATGGAGTTGAGCAAATCATGAATCGTCGTATTAACCAATTCGGTGTTGCGCAACCAAATATTCAAAAAGATCCAGCAAACAATCGTTTGTATATTGAATTACCAGGTGTTCAGGATGAGGCAACAGTTGCAAGTAAATTACAATCTACTGCCAATCTACAATTCTTCGAAACGTACCAAGGAAATGAAATTGCTTCTCAATGGAAATTGGCAAGTGACATTTCTCGCAGTCCGGAAGTTTCAATTGAAGAATTAGAGGAAACAACAGATTCAACTAAAGTTTCTAATGATACCGTTTCAGAATTGGATGCTTTGACAAGTGGAAAAATTGACAAAGGAGGTTCTCAAGGTTTAGGTGTGTTGGTTAAAAATAGTGGAGGTTATACAATCGGAACTGTTGCAATTGAGGATAAACCAGCTGTAGATAAAGTTTTACGTCGTGACGATGTAATGTCAGCTTTCCCTGAAGATTTAAGATTCATGTGGGGCGCAGATCCAGAACAAATTAATTCAGGTTCAAAAGAAATGGCTTACGTATTGTACGCTGTTCGTATGCCAGAAAACGGAAAAGCATTAGTTGGTGGCGCTGATATAAAAACAGCATCAACTGGTTTTGATCAAACTTCAGCTCTAGTCACTGTTGACTTGGAAATGAACGAAGAAGGTGCAGATAAATGGGCACAAATGACAGCTGACAATAAAGACCGATTGGTTGCAATTTCAATGGACAACGTTGTGTACAGTGCGCCAAGAGTAAATGAAGCAATCAACGGTGGTAGAACACAAATATCAGGAAGTTTCTCTGTAGAAGAAGCAAATGATTTGTCAGGTTTATTGAACGGTGGAGCTCTACCAGCACCATGTGTTATTAAAGAACAAACAAAAGTAGGACCAACAATCGGTGCTGAAAACACGAAATCGGGTTTATATTCATTTGGATTTGCTTTGCTTTTGGTATTCATATATATGTTCTTCTACTACGGTAAAGCAGGTTTAATTGCTGATATCGCTTTGTTTGCGAACATCTTGTTTATATTTGGAACATTGGCTTCATTTGGAGCAGTACTTACCTTGGCGGGTATCGCAGGTATCGTTTTGACAATTGGTATGGCAGTCGATGCCAACGTACTAATTTTCGAGCGGATTCGTGAAGAGCAAGCTGCAGGAAAAGATTTGAAATTAGCAATCGATACAGGTTACCAAAAAGCTTTGTCTTCTATCATTGATGCGAACGTTACAACTTTGTTGACAGCTATCGTATTGAAAGTGTTTGGTTCAGGACCAATTGAATCTTTTGCGACAACATTGATCATAGGTATCTTTACTTCAGTATTCGCAGCCTTGGTAATCTCTCGTTTGATCATCAACAGAATGTTGGATAAAGGTCAAACTATCGAGTTTGAAACGAAATGGACAAAAGGTGCATTCAAAAATTTTAATTTTGATTTCGTTGGAAACAGAAAGAAATTCTACGCAGTTTCTGGCATCCTTGTTGCAATTGGAATAGTGTCGCTTGTAGTAAGAGGTTTGAGTCCAAGTGTTGAGTTCTCAGGAGGACGTACATTCGGTGTTAAGTTTGAGAAATCAGCGAAGAATGAAATTGAATTTGTTCGTAAAAACTTAGGAAAAGAATTTACAGATAATGGCAAAACAGCTTCCATAGATTTAAAAACGAAAACAAACAACTATTTCTTAGAGATCACAACCAACTACAAATTGGGTGACGAATCTGCTTCAAATGAAGTGAAAGAAAAATTAGACAAAGGTTTGGCTGCTTGTAAATCAAAATTGGGAGCCTACGAAATCCAAGAATCTAGAGCAGTATCTCCAACTATTTCAGGTGAGTTGAAAACATCATCAACTATCGCGGTAATTTTGGCAATGATTATCATATTTGCATACATCTTAATGCGATTCGGATCATGGCAGTTTTCAACTGGTGCGATCTTAGCGATGCTTCATGACGTTATTTTAGTGTTGGCTTGTTTCGCTATATTCCACGGCATCTTGCCATTCAACATGGATATTGACCAAGCGTTTATCGCAGCAATTTTGACGGTAATTGGTTACTCGATAAATGATACGGTAATTGTTTTTGATAGAATTAGAGAGAATTTGAAATTCAAAAAAACAGATACGTCACACACGGAGCAAATCAATGAATCATTGAACTCTACTTTATCTAGAACGATTAATACTTCCATGACAACTTTCGTTGTATTGTTGGTAATCTTCTTATTCGGTGGAGCTGCAATTAAAGGATTCATCTTCGCATTGATGGTCGGTGTTGGTGTAGGTACTTATTCAAGTTTATGTATCGCAACGCCATTGTTGATCGATTTAACGAAGAAAATCAAAGCGTAAGCTTTTAAAAAATAAACTTTTTAAAAAACCGATGATCTTTTGATTGTCGGTTTTTTCGTGTCAGATGGTTTTTGGTGCTTGGCTATTGGCACGATTTTGCCTTGTGTTGGCTGTTGGCCAAAAGCGTAAATAAAATGATAATATTCTTGAATATCATTAGAGTAGTAAGTCTTTATCGGATGTTTTTGATAAAGGATTTTACTTTACAAACGCACCAAATTAGCGCTTGATGCCTTTCTTAAATAACCGCTGATTATCGTTTTTGCATCCCTGTCTTCTTGATACAATTCAATAAATCTTTTCCATTTGAATTGCGGTTGCTTGTTAAAGAAATACGGCGCATATCCAAATCCAACTAAGTTGCCATTTTCGATAAGAATTAATGATTTTTCGTTTTTCTGGCGACCGTTTTCTATGATGTAGAAAGATTCAGAGTTTAAGTTTAAATCGTCCACCATTTTTGTTGCACGAGCATTGTATTCTTCTACTTTTTCTTCTCCAACACAAGCACCATAGCATTTCTTAATACTGTGGTGAAAGCAAGCCGATTTGGTTGGATATAAATCATTAAGTTTCTGACAAAGTTCGTATTGCTCAGTCCATTTGGTGAGTAGCTCAACACCTTCACGTTTGGTGGTAAAGGCGGCTATTGGATTATCTTGAATTTTTGAGCTTTGACCGATGTACATTCTCACGTAACCGCTGTCGTCGATATAATCATAAAGGCCAAAAGGGAATTTAGTTTTCTTCAACATGTGATTGAAACGTGGACGGTGTTGTTTGACCAACATCGACTCTTGAAGTAAAGCTATGATTTCTGAACCTGTTAATTCATGTTCAATACGAGAAATAGAATCCCGCATTTCGAGGCCTTTTTTCGTCTTAGGATTGCGTAAATGTTGATCTACACGTTTTTTAATATTGATGCTTTTGCCAATATAAATGAGAATATTATTTTCATCGTAGAATTTGTATACTCCTGTTTTGGTTGGTAAATTATCCAATTCATCGATATTCAAATTTGGGTGAAGAACGGCAGGATTGATATCTTCTTGAATGAATTTTTTAATTCCTTCGAGACTTGTTTCGTGTAAAAGCGTAAAAAGATTTGCTGTCGCCAATGCATCTCCACCAGCACGGTGTCTGTTTTCAATCACAAAGCCAAGTGCTCTTGTCAATTTTCCAAGAGAATATGAATCGTGACCAGGAATAATAAAACGACTCGCGCGCACCGTACACAAATGTGGGCGACGGTAATCAAAGCCCAAAGTCCGAAATTCATGACGAATAATACCGTAGTCAAAACTCACGTTGTGGGCAACAAAAACGCAATCTTCCGTAAATTCAACTATTTTTTTAGCGACCTCAAAGAATTTCGGCGCACCTTCAACCATTCTATTTGAAATTCCCGTGAGGTTCGTAATGAACGGCGGAATATCCATTTCAGGATCAAGTAAAGTCGAATATTCGTCTATAACCTTGTAGCCGTCATGTTTGTAGATTGCAATTTCAGTAATTTTTGAACTTTTCGGACTTCCTCCGGTGGTTTCTATATCGACAATGGCAAAATTCACTTCGTGCTACTCCTTATTTTTAGATTGATTGCCTGTAAAGGTATTCATTTCTATTTTTATAGATAGCTAAAAATCTAATCATCTTTTTTCTAACCAAAAATTCCATAACTTTGAATCAAACGACCAGATAATGAAATACGTATTCCTAACTGCTTTGCTATTTACTTTGAATAAGATTCAGGCACAATGTGATACTTCTCGTTATACGATAACCCTATTTGATTCTGTAATAAAACACACTAACGTTCAATATGGTTCGGCTCAAGTTTGGAATATTCCCTACAACAATACGGACTTGTTCATGAATATTTATGAACCTTACGGAGATCTTCAACCCAAGCGACCGTTAATGATTTGGATTCATCCGGGCGGATATATATTGGGAAACAAAGAAGCAGATGATATGGTTGCTCTTTGTGATAGTTTTGCAAGAAAAGGATATGTTACGGCGAGTATTGGTTATCGCTTAGGATTCAATCCATTCTCTACATCATCAGCTGTTCGCGCGGTTTATAGAGGAACACAAGATGCAAGAGCGGCCGTCCGTTTCCTAAAAGAATTTGCGCCAACGTATGGAATTGATACCAATTATACTTTTATGGGCGGAAGTAGTGCGGGAGGATTTTCTACTTTGCATACTGCTTATTTGACAGATGTTGAGGCGCCACCTGAAATTCAAGGTGGGTTTGGTTATCCAGCTTTGGGATGTTTGGATTGTTCAGGAAATGCTTATCAACATAATATTGATTTGACAGGAATAATAAGTCTGTGTGGCGCTTTGGGTGATTCTACTTATATTCAAGCAAATGAAACAGTTCCTGCATTATTAATTCACGGAGAAGCGGATGGAATAGTTCCAATAGGAGTAGGGAATCCGTTTGGAGTTATCACAACACCAATTACAAATGGTTCGCGAACCATTCACAATCAATTGGCATCTTTGAATATTCCACATACGTTTTTACCTTTCGCTGGTTTGGGGCATGAATTTTATGGAGCAGACAATGGAACATTCATCACTCCGCCAAATAATTATTGGGATACCGTTTTAAATGCCATTCAAAATCATGTTTATCCATTGTTATTACCAGAAGATGGTTTGATTTTGGGCGATACGTTGGTTTGTGGTTTGGATACGACGCTTTATTCAACAATCCTTAATTCAGATGAAACAGCTTGCTGGAATGTTGTTGGCGGAACAATTCTAAACGATTATGGTGATTCAATAGAAGTGGAATGGAATACATTTGGTGCGAAAACAATTACTTTAACGAAATATAATTCGATTCATGCTGCTTCCGTGAACGAGTTTACGGTTGTTGTTGGAGTAATTCCTAATGCAAGTTTTACAAGTTCTATTAGTTTTTTGACCGCTACTTTTGTGCCAAATAATACAATTGCCGCCAATTATGTTTGGCTAACCGGCGATGGATTTACTTCCTATGTACAAAATCTTAACCATACTTATCCAACGATTGACACATTCATCGTTACTTTAACTGTTACATCAAGTGAAGGTTGTGTAGCAAGTTTTCAAGATTCTGTTATTTCAACAAATATTGGACCAATCGACTTAAACGAACTAGGGCAGAATTCTTTCAAATTCTACCCCAATCCAGTCCTGAAAAATCTTACAATTGAATCGCCAATTGGCACGAAAGTTTCTATTTCTGATATTCTAGGTCGAACGATAATTTCTGAAACTGTTTCAACTGATACGTATTCCATTGATATTTCAAAATTAAACACTGGAACGTATCAGATTCAATTTGAAAACGGAAATCAAACCTACAACGCCCGTTTTATAAAGAAATAGTAACGCTTTCAGATATCGGTTCTTCTTCCCAATCTTCTTCATCACTAGTAGGATATTTGAATTCATCATTCACCTTAACAGATTTTCCTTTAGGCACTTGAATGTAAACGTGCACGCGTTGGTTGCGAATTTTATCGGCCTCAGGGAAATGAAAAGTATTCGGGATGGAATAAGTTGATCCGTTTTGTGTTATTTTAAATTGAATGTTTTTCGCTCGTCTTAAAGCATCTCTATCATTTCGACTTGAAGCGATTCTTTCTTCAATAATATGATAAAGTGAATCTGGAGATTCTTCATAGTAAATGCGAACGCCACGTTCCTCAATTCCTTTTTTTGTAATCAACAACCAGTAATTTCTGCCATTACGTCGATTGTAACCATTGTGGCGGTAGTTATTTACGTTGTAATTATCATCCGACGTTTGAATTGTTAATGATTCTGTACTAACCGTAGTTTCAGTTTCAATTGATTTTTCTATCGTATATTCTCTAGCTACCATCGAACCGAAATAAAAGGCAAGAACAATACCAATTATTGCAAATAAAAACACACTTCGTGATAAGTATTTGTACCAAGGAAAACGTAGGTTAAAAAGCAAACGAGTTCCTGTAGCGATAAGCCAAATAATCCCGACTATAGAAATTACACCAGCTGAAATCCACAACCAATTCAATTGCTCTGGATCTTCGAAAAACAACAAACCAAAGTTGTATAAACCCAAATAACCATCAGCTGTTTTAACTGGAGTTGTACCCAATTGTCCAATAACAATAATGACGAAAGCAATACTTGCAGCGACACCGAGGAAAAGCAAGAATCCACCAAATCCTTTAGAAATAATTTGTCCTACAGTACGAAAGGACTTTTGTAAAACACTTTCACGGTGTATTTTTGAAGCAAAATTTTGAGAATTTCTCGACATGCGTTTCGCTGCCATTTCCACTTCTTCCCGAACATTTTCCACTGTTATAGGGCGACCTTGCATACGCAAACGATCAATGTGTGTATGCGCTGATGGAAGTACGACCCACAAAATGATATACAATGGAACGCCAAAACCCGCCACCAGCGTAAAGAGAACAAATAGGATACGTACAATTATAACATCCATCTTAAAGTATTGTGCTAAACCAGAGCAAACACCGGCTATACTGGCATTTTCTATGTTTCTGTACAACCTTTTTTCCGATGATTGATAGGAAGTATTTTCTTTGTTGTCGTTTTCATTTTTCTGATTAGAATTACTTTCGTTGGTTGACTCATCTTCCAAGAACTGCTCCGGCTCACCAAGCGTCTCAATCGTTTGGCGAACATCTAGTTCTTCGATTACTTCTTTTCGATTACTCAGACGGTTGGTGAACAATTCGACCACGCGTAATTCTATATCTTCAAGAATTTCTTCTTTGCCGTTTACAGAACTCAATTTGTCCTCTAAACGTTTCAGATAATCCTTCAATAATTCGTAAGCATTTTCTTCAATTAAAAAATTGATGCCTTTGATGTGTATAGATATTGTCTTTTTCATAATTTTATTTGCTTAGTTGATTTACAGCCGAGCTCAGTTCGCTCCATGTTACCGTTAATTCTTTGTGAAAGGCTTTTCCTTCATCTGTTAAACTATAATATTTTCTAGGCGGTCCACTTGTCGATTCCTCCCAGCGGTAACCGAGTAATTCCATATTTTTTAGTCGTGTGAGCAAAGGGTAAAGTGTGCCCTCAACGACAATAAGTTTTGCTATTTTTAAAGATTCTAATATTTCGGATGGGTAGGCTTCTTTCTTTTTTAAGATGGAAAGAATACAATATTCCAAAATTCCTTTTCGCATTTGCGCTTGCGTATTCTCTGCGTTCATTGCTATTGTTTTTTACAAAGATATATGTTTTAGAATGTATTTTGCAATACATAGTACTATAATTTTTAAAATAAATATTTAAATTATTCATTTTCAGTATAATAATAATATAAATTTAGCAGTGATTTTTTTAAATTTGTAGAAATTGAATGAAAATAGGCTGATTTATCTTCGGAAAGAAGATCTAAAAAAGTATTTATTTCAGAAAATAACTTTGGATACTTTTTCATAATTGGAATTAGGCTGTAAATTTTCCACGTGACTTTATTTGTTGGACTTTCAATCTTGGAAACACAAAGATTGATTAATTCATCTTCTGTCGCTTCTGGATTAGGCAGTAATGTTATGATTCTTTATCCAGTTGCGCATGCTGGATTGATTTGTTTCTGTTTGAAGAAAGTGAAGTCTTCCTTTGTGAAAGGTCAGAAAAGGTTTGTTATCGATTTTAGTGATGCGTGCGCAAAGTCAAGTACCTAAAATACAATACTTACATTTATGGGCTTGTAAGGAAGTAGTGAATAATACATCTAATTTTTGCTTGTACTCGAGAAATTAACCGATGTAAAATGGAAATTCTCTTTTCTGGTAAAAAAAAGTCCAAAATCACCTCTAAAGATAAATGTTCCATGACCAATACAGTAGTGCAAGAAAGCAGTGAATTTTTAAAGGCAGTTTTGAGATTTGAAATTGATTTTAGTAGCTTTTACTCCTCTTTTGAAAAGCTTGAAAATACAACTTTAGAATACTTATCTAATACGGAAAAACTGATTGTTTGGGTTAATCTATACAACGCATTAATGCAGATTGAGCTCAAGAATATGCAAAACGAAACTGTAGATAAATCTATTTTTTCTAAGAAAATTTTTAAGATTGCTGGTCAACAAGTTTCCTTAGATGAAATTGAACATGGCATTTTGCGCAGGAATAAATTGAAGCAAGCCTTGGGTTATCTTTCGGGTAGCTATTTAAATTCAGTAACCAAGAAATGGATGTGCGATGTTTTGGATGCTCGTCTACATTTTCAATTGAATTGTGGTGCGGTGAGTTGTCCGATGATTCATGTTTTAACCGAAGCAAATATAGAAATAGAACTGCGAGAAGGCGAGAGAGATTTCTTGCGATTAGAAACAGATATAAATCACGAAAAGAAGTTGTTAATTATTTCAAGGCTCTTCCTTTTTTACCGAAAAGATTTTGGTGGAAAAGCAAAAATTAAGTCTTTGGTCAATCAATTCCATGCTTTTCCGACCTATAAGCTTAAGTATAAGCGCTGGAATTGGAAAATACACAGTTTTAAAATCAAATAGTTATTAGCGTAACGGTTTTTTGAATGCTATCTAATTGTTAAAGGAATATGAATTTCATATTGCTTGTCCTATTGCTAGATTCATTCATTAAGTTAACTTTGGCTTAATATGAAAATTATAGACACGCTTCTCCAACAATTTGAGCCCATTTATTTAAATGAAATGGATCAGGTTAAATTAATGGACCGTGTAGACACAAAGTATGCTTTTCCATTGAACAAATTGGATGAATTGTTGCCTCAGTTAGTTTCAGATTTTAGAATTTTCGAAATCGATGGAGTCCGCTTGCCAACTTACAAGAGTCTTTATTTTGATGATGAAAAGTTTACTTTTTATACTGATCACCATCGTGGCAAAAGTAGCCGCTTTAAAGTGCGAATTCGGAATTATGTAGAAAGCGGACTTTACTTTTTAGAGGTAAAACATCGTTGGAAGGGGAGAGTCAATAAAAAACGAATTCAAATCTCCGATTTTCAACACCAATTACCTAGAAAATCTCAAGAATTCGTTGCTAAGAATGTAACTAATTTGGGTGACATAAATCCCACCATGTGGAATGAATACAATCGAATTACTTTGGTGAATATTGAGCGTCAAGAGCGATTGACCTTGGATATCAATTTGAAATTCAATTGGGAAGATAAAAACCGAGATTTTGATGCATTGGTAATTGCGGAATTAAAACAAACTCGACTTGACAGAAAGACACCTTTCAACGTGATTATGCGTGGAATGGGAATTCAACCTTATCGGTTGAGTAAATATTGTATCGGAACACTTGAGTTGTACGATAACAGAAGGGTGAAGCATAATTTTTTTAAAGAGAAACTTATTAAATTAGAAAGAATAAATGAAGGACTTATCTAACGAGAATGCAGTACGTTTTTTTGACTGGGTATTATATAATGATGATATATATACTTTGTTATTCAGATTAGCAATGAATTTGCTTTTCTTGACAGTGGTGATTCGGTTTTTATATTATCCAAAAACGAAGCGGAAAGACTATTTGTTTACCTATTATTTAATAGGAATGATAACATTTTTCATCTGCTTTTCTTTAAAAAAGCTCGATATAGATACGGGAATGGGACTAGGTTTGTTCGCTATTTTTGGCATTATTCGCTACCGCACCGGAACTGTCGACATCAAAGAGATGACGTATCTTTTCTTAGTAATTGGTTTGTCCGTAATCAATTCCTTGGCGAGCAACAAAATCTCAATTACTGAAATGGTAGTCATTAACGGTTCAATAATCGGTTTGACAGCTGGACTAGAATACATATGGTTGCTAAAACACGAGACAAGAAAAACAATTGTTTACGAGCGAATCGATTTAATAAAGCCGGAGCATTACAATGAAATGTTAGCGGATTTAAAAGAGCGAACCGGCTTGGAAATCAATCGATTTGAGGTAGGGAAAATCAATTTTTTGCGTGACATTGCGCAAGTCATGATCTTCTATTATGAAGATGATCAGAAATTTTCAGATTATACAACTCAGGATTCATCCGAGTTCACGAACGATTAAAAACAACCGCAACCGATTAGGTCTAGTTCACTATTCCAAATTGTGATTAATTGTCCTTCTTTTGTCAATAGAACCATAGAGCGCGAAGGAGCTTTTAATTTGTCGTTTATTGGCCAGGAATCAGCTTGGGTGAAAAATAGATTGCTTCCTTTCAGTTGAGCAAATATTTTTTGGTCTTTGTAATTTGAAGGACAATCAGCACAGTTTTGTGTAAATTGCTTTTTGAATTTTTTGTCCACATCAGGTTTAGTTGCATATTCCAAATCTAAAGAAAAAGGACTCCCGAATACTATGTTCTCTTTTTCTTCATTTGAATTTAAACCCAAATTATATTGGAAATACGACAAACAATCATCACCCATATAGCAGAGTTGAGTTAAGTTAGATTGAGCTTTCTTTTTGAATGAATACCAATATACAGATGGTTTGCTATTAAGGAACAATTGATTATACACCTTTGGGAAAGAAACTAAAACCCCAGTACTGTCTATACTTTGATAACCGAAGTCCTTTTTTAATAATTGATCTTCTTTATAAAAATCTTCCCATTGTCCGTTTTCATCTTTAGAAGCGGAATAGCCCAAAACGCCTAATTGATCTTTTTTCAACCGATGAATAGGGAAGAGTGGGTATTCGAATGTAAGTGGAATATTTTCCATGGAGCGCACTTCTTGCAGTTCCTTGATAATTGCATTCAACAACTTGGTATTTTCGGCAGATAGGTTTTTATTACGCGCCAATTCATTTTTTAGCAGATTAATTTTTATAGAATTATCAGGATTGCAAACGTCCCAAAAGTCGTCACAATTAACGTTTGAATTTTCTTTTTTTGAATCAATTTTCGAACGATTTATTTTCGCATCATCATTACATCCTGACAAAATTACAGGAGGAATTAAAAGCATTATTAATGCAGGAAGAATTGATTTCATATCGTTTTAAAAGTTAGTAGAGTATTTTGGTTTTCAACGGATTAAAGGTGTAAAAAGAAATGAGTATGCAGTTAACTGTTTGATGAAATTTAGGTTAAATAAATAGTGTGTAAAAACTCGACATAAAAAAATCCGAAAAACTTACGCTTTTCGGATTTCAGTAAAATATTAAAATTTTAAGCAGTAACGCCCATAACTTCTCTCATTTTTTCGCCAATTTGAGCTGGAGAATCAACAACGTGAATTCCGCATTCTCTCATGATTCTTTTCTTCGCTTCTGCAGTATCATCTTCACCACCAACGATTGCACCTGCGTGCCCCATTGTTCTTCCTTTCGGTGCAGTTACACCTGCGATAAATCCAACAACTGGTTTTGTAGCGTTCTTCTTAATCCAACGTGCAGCGATAGCTTCCAAGTTACCACCGATTTCACCGATCATAACAATTCCGTCTGTTTCTGGGTCGTTCATCAGCAATTCAACAGCTTCTTTGGTTGTTGTTCCAATAATTGGGTCACCACCGATGCCGATAGCAGTTGAAATTCCTAATCCAGCTTTTGATACTTGATCAGCCGCTTCGTATGTCAACGTCCCTGATTTAGAAACGATACCAATTCTACCTTTTTTGAATACAAAACCTGGCATAATTCCAACCTTTGCTTCACCTGCTGTGATAACACCTGGACAGTTTGGGCCGATTAATCGAGCATCTAGACCGTTCAAATATTCTTTAGCTTTTACCATGTCAGCAACAGGAATACCTTCAGTTATACAAACTATTACTTTAATTCCCGCTTCTGCGGATTCCATAATTGCGTCTGCAGCGAATGCTGGTGGAACAAAAATGATTGATACATCTGCACCTGTTTTTGAAACAGCATCAACCACTGTATTGAAAACTGGTCGATCCAAATGCGTTGTACCGCCTTTTCCAGGGGTAACACCTCCAACTACGTTGGTTCCAAATTCAATCATTTGTCCAGCGTGGAAAGTGCCTTCACTCCCAGTAAAACCTTGTACAATTACTTTAGAATCTTTGTTAACGAGTACGCTCATTTTTGTTTCTTTTTCTTGTTTTTATTCGGGTCCAAAAGTAAAGTTTTGAAACCGTTATGACAAGTAATTATTAATAAATATTATTGGTGTCCTAAAGAGTTTGCATGACCTTAATCTCAAAAAATAAACAGCTGTTTTCAGGGATTTCACCGAAAGGATTCGATCCATATGCCATTTGAGGAGGTGTGACGATAATAAAAACGCTACCTGAATTCTTTCCTATCAACACTTCTTTCCATGCAGGGATTAATTTTTTCAATTTTAATTGCATTGGAGAATTTTGTTCGTCAAAGACAATCCCATTAAGTAATTTTCCTTTGTACATAACGCGAATCTCGTCAGTGTAGCGAATAGGTTTACCTGTTCCTTTGATTTCCACTCTGGAATAAACGCCAGAACTAGATTTCGACATTTTCAGATTTTCCTTCTTAATGTACTTTTGAATTTTTGCATCAAAAGTTTCTTTCTCACTTTTAGTATAGCCTTTGCATGCAGTTAGCAGAATAAGCATTAGTGTGATAAAAAAGAAATTACTTTTACTCATATTTGCGAAATTTTAATTAGTTCAAAGATAATTTAAACTTCAGAATAGAATGTGGTTATTTAAGCTTTATTTCTACTCTTGTGACTTCGAAATCCTGTTGCTGAAGTAAATTCAACAAACCATCTTTACCTGGTAAATGAGCGGCGCCAACTGCAACGAAAATCGATTTTTCACTAATCTCTTTGGATAAGATTTGAACCCATTTCAAATTCCGTTCGGAAGAAAGAGTTTTTTCTGAAAAAGCAATCATATCGGCAGTTCCCGTATTCATAGAAATTAAGTCGGAGATTTGTTGGTTCAAATAAAGATTTTGCATTTGATCCCATGATTTTTTGAAATTGCTGGTGTCGCCTACCACTTGCATAATCATTTGCGCTTTTATTTCGTTTGAAAGATTATCAAAAAAGCCAAGTTGTTCTTCTATAGTTTCTAGTCCTAAAATCGGAATTCGCGCTTTTTTCGCGAGTTGATAAATGTTCTTATCATAACTTTCGCTTTTTAAAACCAATGAAGCATAAGGAAGCTGCATGAAAAACACGGGTTTGAATTTCCCCATAGATTTTTCAAAAAGGACAGAGTCCATACCTAATTTAGTTTTTGTATAAGCGTACAAAGAATCTCGTTGAGAAGAATTAAGAATATCCGTCATTCTACCTTCTTTAAGCGTTAGTAATTCAAAAACTTTAGATTGATTTTCAAGATCATCCAATTCCATAATCACCAGTTCAGATTTCTCTAATCGTTTAAAAACGGTTTTCGGGAGGACATATTTATCTTTGTCAATTAGATGAATTGTTCCAAAAATATAACTGGTTTTTCCGGTTTTTTTGTTGTGTATTTTCCAAAAAACTCCTTCTTTAGCTTTTAATTCGGAAATATTTTCTTGGGCAAAACACGCGCTGACGAAGAAAATAATCCAGACATATAAAAGCTTTTTCATTTTTAGTCTGCGAGTGTAATTTGTGCTAAGAAGTGATCGTCTTTATCGTAGATTTTACTTGCTTTTAATCCAACAGCTTTAGCTGCTTTGAAAAGATTTTCAAAGTCAACGTACAACCAATCAAACCAAGGACCAACTTCACTTTTGTATTTCATTTGGAAACGGAAGTTGCCATAATATTCAGAGTTCAAATCAATCAGCATGGAGCCGTCTTCGTCCTCATATAAATATTTGATATCAGATGAATCGCAGAGAATTTGTCCTCCTTCGTTCAACATACTTTTCGCATGTTCAAGTGTTTTCTCCAAATTTTTCAAGGTGCCAGCAATACCAATTCCATTCATTAACATTAGAATGGTGTCATATTTCTCCTCTTTTAGATCAAAGAAATCAATTTTACGTGCCTTGTATTCCAAGTCTGTCAAATAATCAACGGCTCCTTGAGAGATATCGATACATTCAACTTCCAATTCAAGTTCCTTTAAATATTTTGCGTGTACACCTGCACCAGCTCCAACGTCCAAAACTTTTCCTCTCGATGCTTCAAGAGCAATTTGTTCGAGTTCTGGCATTTCATCGAAAGGTCTAAAAAGAACTTCTAAAGGAATTATATCGTCATCGCAAATTTCTGATTTTACGATAATGTCTGCTGGACGTCTGTCTTCAGCATATGCGAGTATGGCATTTCCAATAGGATCGCCTATTTTTTTTTCTATCATTTAGTATTCAAATTCTTCGTAACCACCGTAATCTTCTTCATCGAAACCATCTTCTGGGTTATTGAACCCGTAATCGTCTTCGTCATCTTCTAAGTCATCACCATCAAATATTTCTTCACTGATAGCTTTTGAGTCTTCGGCTGGTGAATCGCCAATAGATAATAGTATTTGAGGTTCAGCAGGACCTTCTTTTTCGTAACCAACAAGTTCAATCAAGAAAATCCACATGCGCAAGAAATCATAAAGCAAAATGAACTTTTGATCGGTTTCTTCAATGAACTCACTCATTTTCGCTTTTGACATAATGCTAGGCAAATCTTCAGGTTTGTCTTGATCGTCGTAGCTCATGTCCATCCAGCTGATTTCATGACCTTTGTCCCAATCGCCATTGGAGACGTAAAAAGATGCCATTTCACGCCCCGTAAACTCAAAAGATTTTAAAATCGTTTGGTAAAACTCTTCGAATGAAGCGCTTGCATCAATAAATATATCTCGAAATACTTCTTGTTTTTTGTCGCTATCAAGAAGAACTCTAAATTTTAATCCTGCCATATCTTGCCGATAATTATGCTTTTAAGGGTTGCAAAGTTACGAAATTATTCTGCTAATTAATTTGGAGAAGAAGTCGTTTTTACCTCTAATCCAATTTCATGTCCTAATTTTAACATTAGTTCGTACGCGGCCTCGTATTCATTAGGGATTTGGCCTTCTAAAACTGCTTCTTTTATTGCCATTTTTATATTGCCAATATGTGCACAAGGTTTCAAATCAAAAATCTTCATGATAATATCACCGCTAATGGGTGGTTGGAAATTTCGAACGTGATCTTTCTGTTCAATGTCGCGTAATTTTTGAAGTACCTCGTTAAAATTATTTTTAAATTTTTTGACCTTCATTTCATTTTTAGAAGTAATATCTGCATTGCACAAAGTCATTAAATCGTCAATATCGTCGCCAGCTTCAAAGAGTAAACGACGAACGGCTGAATCACTAACATGATCTTTGACCAAGGAAATAGGTCGCAAATGAAGTCGAACTAATTTTTGCACGTATTTCATTTTATGATCCAAAGGCAATTTCATTCGCTTGAATAGTTTTGGCGTCATCCGAGCGCCCATTTCTTCATGTCCGTGGAATGTCCAGCCAATTTCTTTATCAAAACGTTTTGTAGGCGCTTTGGCGATATCGTGCAAAATTGCCGCCCAACGTAACCATAAATTATCTGTATTTTCAGAAATATTATCCAACACCTCCAAGGTATGGTAGAAATTGTCTTTGTGTGTTTTACCGTTTATGGTTTCAATGCCATGTAGAGCAATCAACTCAGGAAAGAACCTGCCCAGTAAATCAGTTGAATAAAGTAGTTTGAAACCTCGGGATGGAGTAGGACTTAAGATGATTTTGTTCAATTCATCCATTATCCGTTCCATGGAAATGATGTCTAAACGCTGCGCATTATCTTTTATGGCTTGTAAACTTTTGTTTTCAATTTTAAACCCCAATTGAGAAGCAAAACGTATGGCGCGCATCATTCTTAAAGGATCGTCGCTATATGTTTTTTCAGGTTCTAAGGGTGTTCTAAGAATTCCTTTTTCCATGTCTGCCAAACCATCAAAGGGGTCAATTAATTCACCGAAATTGTCTTTATGAAGTGAAATGGCTAATGCGTTAATAGTAAAATCTCGTCGATTTTGGTCATCTTCTAAGGTTCCATCTTCAACTATGGGTTTCCTAGAATCACGCTGATATGATTCTTTCCGCGCTCCAACAAATTCTACATCTAAATCTTTGTAGCAGAATTGAGCAGTTCCAAATTTTTTGAAAAGAGACACTTTTTTAACACGAAGTTTTTCAGCACATTTTTGAGCCAAATCCAGTCCGCTGCCAACAACCACGATATCTATGTCTTTCGAAGGTCTTCCGAGAATAAGGTCACGCACATAACCTCCAATCACATATGCTTCCAGATTATTCTCTGTTACAATTTGTGAAGCGACCTTAAAAACAGGGTGTGTAAGATTTTTGGCGTAATTCATTTTCGGATGCAAAGATAGTGACTTCAGCGGAGGTAGCAAAAAATGAGGCTGATATCTATACAGGTTTTAGTTGTTCCGACTCCATTCACTCCAAGATCCAACATAAAGATTTGGAATTTCAAATCCGGCTATTGACATAGCTAAAAGAGTATGACAAGCCGTTACGCCTGATCCACAATGAACAATTATATTTAGTGTTTTTTGATTTTCAAATAGCGTATTGTACTTTCTTCTTAACTCGTCAGAGGTTAAAAATAATCCATTTTCATCTAGATTTTCTTTGAAAGGGATGTTTATCGCACCTGGAATATGTCCAGCAATCAAATCTATTGGTTCATTAATACCGCTATATCTGTCATTTTCTCTGACGTCAATAATTAAGAAATTAGAATCAACGCTTGCTTTCCGAACTGTTTTGATGTCAGAAATAGGCAGTTTCCATTGGCTTAAAGGATAATTTTGTAACGATTTGTAATCTGTCTTCCGAGATTGCGATGGAAATCTGGCTTTTACAGCTTCTTGGAAACCGCCATTTAAGACTTGAACTTTTTCATGACCAATAGACTTTAACATCCACCAAAACCGGGCAGCAGCATTTGCGCCATAACTTTTGTCATATACAATGACATGGCTATTTGATGTTATTCCTAATTTCCCTAAAACTGCGCTGAATTTAGAAAGTGGCGGTAGAGGGTGTCTTCCTCCTTTGGATAAATCTTCATCAATTTCAGCCAACTGCGAATTGAGATCAACAAAAATGGAATTCTCTAAATGACTTTCAGAATACTGAGCGAAAGCATCTTTCGAATTACTGGCGTCAATAAGAAGGTATTCTTTTAAATCGATTAGTTCGGCAATGGAAATTATTGGTGAAAAGCTCATTATTTTCGAATAATAGTTACCCTTCCGTCCAAATCAATTTTAATAATTTGGGAAGCTTTTTCTAATTTTTCATTTATTCGTTCGGCAACAATAGTATCGACTTTTTCTTTAATAGAGGAAGCAATGGAAGCCAAATCTTTTCCATATGGTTGTTCCGATAAATTGGCGGAAGTACTTACCAAAGGTTTGTGCATGCCTTTAATTAATCGCAGACAAATCGGGTCTTTTGTTATACGAATACCAACAGAACCATCTTCTGCCAAAACGTGTTTCGACAAATCTCGAGCATTTGGGTAGATTATCGTTAGAGGCTCTACGGATAGATCCACTAAATCATAAACAACTTCAGCAAAGTCTGGGATATAACGCTCTACCATGTGAAAAGAATCAGCAAGAAGCACAAAGCTCTTGTTGGCAGGACGCTGTTTAATCTCCAGAATTTTTTCACAAGCCTCATCGTTTGTTGCATCGCAGCCAATTCCCCAAATGGTATCTGTTGGATATAGAATTGTTCCTCCAGATTTTAGAGTTTCTATGGCTTCGTTTATTTTTTCGATGTTCATTTGCTTGCTGTTTTGACTGAAAATTGAAATGATTGGTATTTTGTTAATTGGTCAATTTGCAAATTGGAGAATTGGCCAATTGCCCAACAAGGTTTGTTTTTTTACGGAAATCTATTATTCCAACAGATCCGGACGTCTTTTCTTCGTTCTTTCCAAAGCTTTATCCTCTCGCCAAGCTTCAATTTTTTTGAAGTCACCAGAAAGTAAAACCTCTGGAACTTTCCATCCGTTGAATTCTGGTGGACGTGTATACACAGGAGGCGACAATAAATTATCTTGAAAGCTATCTGTTAAAGCCGAGGTTTCATCATTTAAAACACCTGGAATCAACCGAACAATTGAATCAACGACAACTGCCGCAGCAAGTTCACCACCTGAAAGAACATAGGAGCCGATTGATATTTCTTTGGTAATGTAATGTTCACGTATGCGTTCATCCACACCCTTATAGTGCCCGCAAAGAATCATGATATTTTCTTTCAGTGACAAATCATTACAAGTTGATTGTTCTAGGACTTCGCCATCAGGAGTCATATAGATGATTTCATCATAGTTCCGTTCAGCCTTCAATTTTTCAATTAGGGCTACAATCGGTTCTATACTCATCACCATTCCAGCACCACCACCATATTGGTAGTCGTCGATATTTTTGTGTTTATTCGTCGAATAATCACGAATGTTATGCAAAAGGATTTCCAGATGACCTTTATCCTGAGCGCGCTGCATGATAGAAGCTGAAAAAGGGCCGTCCAACAATTGCGGTAAAATGGTAAGTATATCGAAACGCATGTGCAAATTTACGTGCAAATTCTAATATAGCCTAAGTTTCTATTTCGATCCTTTTAAAATAGAAACTCCAGTACCAAATACGTTTCCTTCTCCATAAGGTGAACCGACACCATCCCATTTTTCCCATTTTTTCAATTCAATGTATTGAGGGTTTTGAGAAATTTGTTTCGCTTCTAAAGAAATTGCCTCTGCGTTAAATCTTGCTGAAATCACCAAAGATGAATCTCCACGTGCTTTTTCTATTCGAGCATTTGCCAAGTATTCTTGTTCTTTTTGTTTTTCTTTTGCTGTAAGGTTTCGTTGTTTCTGTGTTTCCTTATTGGTAATCTCACCAGCAATATTCGGTGGTAAATTCACATCGGCAATTTCCACATAATGCAACGTAATGTAATTTCCTTTGAAATCATTTTGAAGAATATTTTCGATTTCTCCTTCAAGTGCTTCTCTTTTGGAACTATAAACTTGTTCATAGGTATAACGTCCGATAACATCTTTAATAGCACCTTTTGCTTTGTCATCGATAAATGTGATATACTCTGGTCCGTGTTTCAAGTGAAGATTGGCAATTTTACCAGCTGTCGCCGAATAATTTACGGCAACCATCACGTTGATGTCTGTACCATTAATATCCATAACTTCTGAAGTGAAATTTTTAGACTGTTGACGAGTATTGTATGTTATCATCTCGTTCCATGGCGCAATAAAAATTGTTCCTTCACGATACGTCGATTGTTTTTCGACACCACCGCCATAAGGACGATAAATGAAACCTTCTTCACCTGGATTGATATCCGTCCATGACATTATGAAAACGACAAATGCAATTAACCCAATTACTCCGATTCCTACGTATCTTCCAATTTTCTTTGGATCTAATTCTTGAAATTGTTTTTGAAATTCACTCATTTTAATATTCTTTACTTTTTCTAATTAAATAATCAACCACCAAATAAGATACGGCAGCTACTAAACCTATTACTAATACTTTTAAAAACGGAGATCCTTTCATTAAATACTTGAAAGATAAAAATATAACTCCGCCAATAATCACAACCCCAAAAACGAGGCGGTATATAAATTGTGTTTTCCTATCCATAAATGTGTATGGTTTTTTTAAAGGTATTAAATTCGAGCCAGTATGAAGGTCTTTTGTGATTTTTTCACATTCTTGAGATTTATTACTTTTATCGTTTAACAGTAAAATACATATGAAAGTTCTCATACTCTTTTTAATTGGCATTCAATTTCAAAGTTTCTCTCAATGGAATGGTAACGAAACGCCAACTTATTCAAAATTAGTTGAAGAATGTAAAATTTTTGCGGCAACGCACTCGGAAATTCAATTGTTCAATATGGGAGAATCGGATTATGGATTGCCAATTTATTTGTTTGTAATCAATGGAGGAAAAGATTCTGTATCAACCTTTCAAAAAGCGAAACAGAGTACGACACTTTTAGTCAATAACGCAATTCATCCTGGAGAACCTGATGGAATCAATGCAATGTTACTTTGGGTGAAAGAATGGATTGAAAAAGGAAAACCAACTAAAGGCATGCCTGTTTTGGCATTTATTCCAGCTTATAATATTGGCGGAATGATGAATCGATCGTCCACAAGTAGGGCTAATCAAGATGGACCAACAGAATATGGTTTCCGTGGAAATGCGAACAATCTAGATTTGAACCGAGATTTCATTAAAATGGATTCGAAGAATGCGTTTGCGTTTGCAAAGATTTTACATGGATTGGATCCAGATGTTTTTATAGATAATCACGTTACCAATGGAGCTGATTATCAATATATACTAACACTTATTTCATCACTAAAAGAACGGTTAGCACCAAGTTTGGTGGATGCTACCTATTATAAAATGATTCCAGGCTTGAAAAAACAATTGGAGAAACGAAAAATAGATTTGATTCCCTACATCGATTTGGTGGATGAAACGCCAGACAATGGATTGGTTATGTTCAATGATTTACCACGTTATGCTATGGGGTATGCATCCTTGTTCAATACCTTTTCTTTCACGGTTGAAACACACATGCTGAAACCTTTTCCTGAGCGTGTGCAAGCAACGAAGGCTTTTCTCGAAGAAATGCTCGTTTACATGAAAAATAAAAGTGAATTAATTGAAAAAGCGAGACAGGAAGCAAAGAAATTCCAGATGAATGAAACGCATCATTATTTTAATTTTGAATTGGATAAGTCACAAAAAGACAGTTTACTATTCAAAGGTTTTGAAGCAAAATACAAACCAAGTGAAGTGACAGGTTTATCTCGATTGTATTACGATAGAAATGCGCCTTACGAAAAGTATGTGTCGTTTTACAATGTCCACAGAGCTAAAGATTCAGTTTCCATCCCAAAATTTTATATCGTTGGTGCGCAAGCTAAAGAAGTTATTGATCGTTTAAAAGCGAACGGTGTAGAAATGCGTAAAATGATAAAAGACTCTACAATCTTGGTTACAGCTCAGAAAATTATCGATTACAAAAGTGGTTCAAATCCTTATGAAAATCATTTTCTTCATCATTCTGTTAAAGTCGAAAAGGTGGAAAAAGAAGTTCATTTAAAACCTGGAGATATGATTATTTCAGCGCGACAGGAAAAGTCTTTTTTCTTGCAATCTGTTCTTTTTCCGCAGACTGAAGATGCTTATTTCGCTTGGAATTTCTTTGATAGTTATATGGATGAAAAAGAATATTTCTCACCTTATGTATTTGAGGATGTTGCGGCTAAACTTTTAGAAGAGCATCCAGATTGGCGAAAAGATTTGGAGGATAAAAAGGCTTCCGATGCTGGTTTTGCTAAAAATCAATGGGCGCAGTTGTATTTTGTTTATCAACGAAGTGCTTATTTTGAACCAACATATAGAATCATTCCAGTTTATTTGGTGTTTTAGTTTTGTATTTTTGTGGTCGAATAAACAAAGGTTATGACATACGATATTGCAATTGTTGGAGGAGGAATAGTCGGAGCCGCCACTTTTTATAAACTTCAGAAGAAATACCCTGAATTGACCATGGTTCTTTTTGAAAAAGAGAACTTGTTGGCAGATCATCAGACGGGACATAATTCTGGTGTTATTCACTCAGGGTTGTACTACAAACCAGGCTCATTGAAGGCAAGAAACTGCATCGAGGGCCGCCATGAATTGGTTGCTTTTGCTAAAGAATACAATATCGATCACGATATCTGCGGAAAAATAGTTGTAGCTACAGAAGAAAAAGAACTAGAATTTCTTGAAAAAATATACAAAATAGGACTTGATAATGAAATCGAAGGGTTGCGTAAAATCGGTCCTGAAGAAATAAAAGAGATTGAGCCACACTGTGTTGGAATTGCTGGTTTGCACGTTCCTTGTACTGGAATTATTGATTTCCGTGCTGCAACTGAGAAGATGGTTGAATTGGCTTTAACGATCAATCCACAAAGTGAACTACGCCTGAATACAGAAGTCAAAAGTATTGATAAAGATGAGAAATCAAGTACACTTGTGACTAATGAAGGAAAGTTCAACGCTAAATATGTGGTGTTCTGTGCTGGTTTACAAGCCGACAGAATGGCAAAGAAAGATGGTGTTGCCTTGAAAGAAAAAGTGGTTGGTTTCCGTGGAGACTATTACGAATTAACAGAACAAGGTCACCACAAAATAAAACACTTAATTTACCCAGTACCAAATCCAGATTTTCCATTCTTGGGCGTGCACTTTACGCGTATGACCAATGGAGAAATTGAATGTGGGCCCAATGCGGTATTTACCTTTAAAAGAGAAGGTTATGGTAAAACAGATTTCTCTTTACGAGATACTTGGGACGCTTTGACATACAAAGGAACTTGGAAGTTATTCTTTAGCAATATGGCTTTCGGAATCAACGAATATAGACGTGCATTTTCTAAGAAATTGTTCCTAAAAACCTTGCAACGTATGGTTCCATCTTTGACTATGGATGATATTAAACCGGGTCGTTCTGGCGTTCGTGCGTTGTTGCTTAGAGAAGATGGCGATACCCGCGATGATTTCAAAATCATACACGAAGGCAACTCTATTCACGTCTTGAATGCACCAAGCCCAGCGGCAACGGCTTCTTTATCAATTGGTAATTACATTGTGAAGGAAGTAGAAGATAAGTTTGGGCTTTAAATTCAATTTCAATATTTCAAAATCGATTATACGTTATGATAAAATCTAGATTGCACCCAAGAAACAAACACATAGCGCGATATGATTTTAACGAATTGTATGAATTTTGTCCTGAATTAAAAGAACACGTAACGGAGAACATTCACGGTGATGAAACCATTGATTTTGCCAATCCAGAAGCTGTAAAATTGCTCAATAAAGCACTGTTGATGCGTCATTATGCGATTACTTTTTGGGATATCCCAGATGATAATTTGGTTCCGCCAATTCCAGGAAGAGCAGATTATATTCATCATGCGGCAGATCTATTGTCGAGCTTTTATTTTGGAAAAGTTCCGATTGGACCAGAAATCAGCGTATTGGATATTGGTTGTGGTGCAAATTGTATTTATCCAATTATTGGTCAGCGTGAGTATGGCTGGTCGTTTGTTGGCTCTGAAATTGATGATAAATCCATTGCTTCGGCGCACGAAATCATTGCTCAAAATGAAGGTTTAAAGGAAGCGATCGAAATCAGAAAGCAAGAAAATGATAGAGATATTTTTTCTGGAATTATCGAGCGAGGTGAAAAATTTCAAATGAGTATTTGTAATCCACCTTTTCATTCATCTGCAGAGGAGGCGACAAAAGGAACACAACGAAAACTAAATAATCTCGGGCGAAAACGAGTAGGAGAGGTAACGAAAAATTTCAGCGGAAAAAGTAACGAATTGATCTACGAAGGCGGTGAGAAGAAATTCATTCAAAATATGTTGCACCAAAGTTTTAAATACCGCAATTCCGTCGATTGGTTCACGACATTAGTCTCAAAAGAGGCGTATTTGAAAAGTTTTTATGATTTACTCGAAAGATTAGGTGCTACTCAAGTGAGAACAATCCCTATGGGAACAGGAAATAAGGTGAGTCGAGTTCTAGCTTGGACATTTTTAGAAAAGCAGACCGTAAAGAAAAAGATGATGAAGGAGTAATTGAAAATTGCTAATGAACCATTTGTTAATTCGTGAAATTCCGAACGCAATTTAAAATTCAATTAGTTAATCCGCATTTCGAGATTCGAAAACTTTACGTTTTGCGTTTCTTTTTCTTCGCAGCTGGAAACAAAATATTATTCAAAATTAAACGATAACCCGGTGAATTCGGATGTAAAGTCAAATCTGTTGGAGGATCCATTACGCGATGTTCGTAATCTTCAGGATCATGACCGCCATAAAAGGTCCAAGTACCTTGTCCCATTTCACCATGCAAGTAACGTGCTGTCCCAATTGATTCGTCTTCACCTAAAATCAAAACATTTGGTTTGATTAATTCTTTTCTAAAATCTGTTGTTTGCCCCATAAAACCTGGGATAATGTTTGTGTGACATTGCGTCAACATCGTAGGTACAACATCCCATTTTGCTGAGAATTCGAACAAAGTGAAATTGTCAAGTGCTTCATTTCGTTTGTGTAAATCCGTACCATCGATATTTGAATATTCGTATATCATAGGATTGCGTTCCAATTTGAAATCTTTGAACGCAAAAGTATTGTCGTAATCTAGTTTTTGCTGACAATTTGGATCAGAAGGGTCGCCATCGAAAATACTTTCGCAAATATCGGTGTTCGCGGCAGCTAGGGCAATATCGAAACTATCTGTTCCGCTGCACATGGTAAAAAGAAATCCACCACCAAAAACAAATTCTTTAATACGATTGGCAACGGCCAATTTCAGTTGAGAAACCTTCGCGAATCCTAGCATTTTTGCATCGGCTTCAGCATCCGCAACTTGCTGTTGATACCAAGGATAGGAGCGGTAATTGGCATAAAACTTACCATATTGTCCTGTGAAATCTTCGTGGTGCAAGTGCAACCAATCGTATTTTGGTAAGATGCCAGAAACTATTGCTGAATCGTAAATCTTTTCATAAGGAATCTCAGCATATTCAAGAACTAAAGTAACAGCGTCGTCCCAAGGCATTTTTCCATTGGGTGTGTAAACGGCAATCTTTGGTGCCTTTTCCAATTGAACAACCTCCATATTGGTTTCTGGGTTTCCAATTCTCCTCTTGATAGCGTTGACTTGCCCGTCGGCTAAAACTTCGTACTTAACTCCACGAATAACCAATTCATCTTCAATGGATTTCAAGTGAGGAAATAAAAATGATCCACCTCGATAATTTAGTAACCACTCCATCACGACATCGTTTTCGAGTACCCAAAAAGCAACACCATAAGCTTTCAAATGATCCGTTTGACTATCGTCCATTGGAACTATTAACTGTGAAGCCGATAAATGAAAAGAAGCAGCGATTAGGCAACAAAAAAGCAATATTTTTTCAAACATGAGTAACAATTATTTTATCGTATAACGCAAAAACCTTGCCTTTCGTTAAAAACCTTGTTCAATATTTCCACCGCGGTCAAAATCTTCACCTTCATTATCATTCGTACTGTTGATTTTACTAGGCAGCGTAAATTCATTTCCAGTTGATTCAAAAGATCGGTTGGCATTCATTGCCGAAGAAAAAGATGTTTCGATATGACCTGGTTCGACAGAATCTAAATTCTCGAAACGCGCATATTGACCAATAAACTTCAGTCGAACACTATTGAGTGCTCCATTTCGGTGTTTGGCAATTATTATTTCACCAATACCTTGATTCGAATTCCCTTCAGCATCTACTGTAATTCCGTAGTATTCTGGTCGGTAAATAAACGAGACGATATCGGCATCTTGCTCAATCGCTCCTGACTCCCGAAGATCGGAAAGTATAGGTTTTTTCTCCCCACCACGTTGTTCAACTGAACGACTTAACTGTGACAAGGCAATAATCGGAACGTTTAATTCTTTGGCGATTTCCTTGATAGAACGTGAAATCAAGGAGATTTCTTGCTCACGATTTCCGGGGCCTTTTCCACCGCCGGTTGTCATTAATTGTAAATAATCGATAATAACAATTTGTATGTCGTACTGTAATTTCAGTCTTCGGCATTTTGCACGTAAATCGAAAATCGAAAGTCCCGGCGTATCATCGATATATATTGGGGCTTGTGATAATTTTGTAATTCGACTATGCAACTGCTGGAATTCATGATCGGCCAAATCACCTTTTCGCAATTTTTCTGCAGGCAATCTACTTTCGCTTGAAATCAAACGTTTCACCAACTGAACGGAGGACATCTCCAAAGAGAAGAACGCTACAGCCATGCCGTAGTCGACAGCACAATTTCGCGCCATCGATAATACGAAGGCTGTTTTCCCCATTGCAGGTCGAGCAGCAAGCACAATCATGTCTGATTTTTGCCAACCTGCCGTAATTTTATCCAATTCAAAAAATCCTGTTGGAACTCCTGAAAGTCCGTCTTTGTTTAAACTCGCTTTTTCAATTTCATCTATGGCTTCGCGGACAACATTTTTCAAGACAGCGACTTGCTTGCCCATGTTGTTTTCGGAAATTTTAAATAAGTCCTCTTCGGCTTTATTTAGTACATCAAAAACGTCGTTGGTATCTTCGTAGGCCATTTTCAAAACATCCGAACTCATCCGAATCAACTCGCGCTTGATGAACTTTTCAGAAATAATTCGAGCGTGAAATTCTACGTGAGCAGATGATGCAACACGAGATGTCAATGAAGAAATGTAAGCAGGTCCACCGCTTGCTTCCAAAGTGCCTTCTTTCTTCAATTGGTTGATCACCGTTAGAATATCTATCGGAGTAGAAGAAGCAAACAATTCACGGATTGCGGTATAAATATAAATGTGTTTTGGATCGTAAAAACAAGCAGGAGTTAATAAGTCAATTGTGTCGGTAACAGCATTTTTTTCGAGCATAAGGGCGCCAAGAACAGCTTGTTCTATATCGACAGCCTGTGGCGGAAGTTTACCCATTTCCATGGCTAAAAGACTTGTATTTTTAAGTCGTACTGCGGGTTTTCGATTGTTATCGACTTTATTATCCATCGATCAAAGATAGGATATTGACGCGGCTATTCGCACATTTGTTTTCGATTAAATGTAAAAAAGATATAAAGAAAGTTTATTAACAATTGTTGAAAGCTTCTAACTTTGAACTATGCAACGAAAAGTAGTTCTTACCGCCGACGGTTCTCGCACGATTCATATCGAAGAATGGAATGAAAATTACCATTCACATCATGGTGCTTTGCAAGAAGCCAAACACGTTTTCATTGATAAAGTTAGAGAACGAATAGGAGAGCGAACTGAAATTTCCATTTTAGAAATTGGTTTCGGAACTGGGTTGAACGCTTTTTTAACACTTCAATTAGCAGAAGAATTGAATGTAAAGATTATGTATGTCGGATTGGAAGCATTTCCCGTTTCTGTAGAAGAGCTGGAAGCCTTGAACTACGCTGCAATTTGGGAAGTAGGTCGGCCAAAATACGAAATGCTGCATGAAGTTTCATGGGAAAAGGAAATGGCTATTACCGAAAATTTCCACCTCACCAAAAACCAAATTCCTTTTGAAGATTGGCAATCCGAAAGCGACACTTTTGATTTTATCTTTTTCGATGCCTTCGGACCGCGCGTGCAACCTCATCTTTGGACGATTCCAATTTTTGAAAAGATGTTTTCGGCCACTAAAAAAGATGGATTTTTTCTTACATATTGCGCTAAAGGACAAGTTCGTAGAGATTTAGAATCGGTTGGTTTCGAAATGAAATGTTTGCCTGGACCTCCGGGGAAAAGAGAAATGTTGGTGGGGAAGAAGTGAGGTTTTTCTAATCGTAAAAATAGTTATGACAGATTCTAACGGGAATTATCAAGCTGATTTCAAAAGCGACAAAGAGAATAAGATAACTGTAAGTAAATTGAATTACCAATCGAAAACGTTTTATGGCTATTCTTACGATACAGTGCAGTTAATTCCATAAAAAACAACGTATTTTTGGTAAGTAAATTTTTTCTATATTTACTAGTATGAAGACCAAACACTATTTGATTCACAAATGAAAATAAACAGTTTGTATCGGATAATGAGTTATAAATACACTAAGGGGATATGCGTATCGGTGCGCATATCCCCTTAGTGTATTTTTAGCTGAAACGTTACCCCAATTCAGCCACACTCTTAATCCGATTCCTTTCCAAAAACGCATCTATCGTTTCAAAATGTTCAATAACGCGTTTGTCTTTGAATTCGAAGACTTTTTTGGAAAGCCCTTGCAGGAAATCACGGTCGTGGGAAACGAGAATTAGTGTTCCGTCGAAGTTTTGGAGTGCTTCTTTCAATACATCTTTTGATTTCAAATCCAAGTGATTGGTTGGCTCATCGAGAATTAAAAGGTTCACGGGTTCTAGCAACAATTTCACCATCGCCAAACGGGTTTTTTCTCCTCCAGAAAGCATGCTGACTTTTTTGTCGATGTCTTCGCCGTGGAACATGAATCCGCCCAACATAGATTTGATTTGCGTTCGAATTTCTCCTTCGGCAACTTCGTCTACGGTTTGGAAAATTGTTAAGCTTGGATCTAGCAATGAAGCTTGGTTTTGCGCAAAATAACCGACTTTTATATTGTGACCCAATTGACAAGTTCCTTCCACATCAATTTCGTTCATTATAGCTTTGATCATTGTCGATTTTCCTTCACCGTTTCTTCCGACAAAACATACTTTTTCGCCACGAGAAATACTCATGTTGGCATCTTTGAAAACAACTTGTTCGCCATACGATTTAGAAACATCTTTCACCGTAACGGGATAATCGCCAGAACGTGGAGAAGGAGGGAAGCGCAATTTCAGAGCCGATGTGTCGATTTCGTCAATTTCTATAATTTGCAATTTCTCCAGCATGCGCTCACGTGAGGAAACTTGATTTGTTTTCGAGAAAGTTCCGCGGAATCGCTCGATGAATTGCATGTTGTCGGCGATGTATTTTTGTTGTTCTTGATAGGCTTTCACTTGATGCGCTCGACGATCTTCGCGCAATTGCAAATAATGCGAGTAATTGGCTTTGTAATCGTAAATCCGGCCCATTGTCACTTCTATCGTTCGGTTAGTGATGTTGTCGATAAATGCTCTGTCGTGGGAAATAACCATAACGGCATCGGCTTTGTTCACCAAGAAATCTTCTAACCAAATAACGGATTCAATATCAATGTGATTCGTTGGCTCATCGAGAAGGATGAGGTCAGGTTTTTGCAATAATATTTTCGCGAGTTCAATTCGCATTCGCCATCCACCACTGAATTCTTTTGTTTGTCGGTGAAAATCTTCCGGATGGAAACCTAGACCTTTCAACGCTTTTTCCACTTCCGAATCGTAGTTTACTTCTTCGAGGGCGTAGTATTTTTCACCCAATTCCGTCACTTTTTCAATGATGGTCATGTATTCATCGCTTTCGTAATCCGTTCGGGTTTCCAAGGCGTGATTCAACTTCTCCATTTCGTCGCGCATTTCGAAAACTTGCTTGAAAGCTTTGGCTGCTTCTTCGAAAACAGTGCAATCGTCTTCTGTTAATAAATGCTGCGGCAAATAAGCAATAACAGCGTCTTTTGGCACTCGAACGTGACCGCGATTCGCTTTCATTTCGCCAGCGATTATCTTCATTATCGTTGATTTTCCCGCGCCGTTTTTACCCATCAAGGCAATTTTGTCGGTCGGATTAATCACAAAAGAAACATCACTAAACAAAGTAGAACCACTAAAATCTACACCCAAATTATCAACTGAAATCATTACTTTTTATTTTTCGAAGGGCAAAGCTAACTTAGAATTGACAATTGACAAGGCTTAATTGTCAATTGATAGCGGTAACAGTCGATATTTTCATGTAATTTTATATTACCTATCATATAGAAACAATGCAAGAAACATCTACACAGGTAATCAAAGATATACACACCAAGCAGAAAGTATTTTTTGCAACAAATCAAACGAAGGATGTAGAATTCCGTTTGAAGAATTTGCAAAAATTCAAAAGTATCGTTGAGAAATATCAAAAGGAAATCGAGCAAGCGCTTTGGACAGATTTACATAAATCGCCGGAAGAAGCTTATTTGACGGAAATTAGCATTGTCCTAGGTGAAATCAAATATCATATTAAGCATGTGAAAAGTTGGTCGAAAACAAAGCGTGTCTCAACTCCTTTATTTTTGCAGCCTTCGTCGAGTAAAATCATGCATGACCCTTTGGGGTTATCGCTTATAATTGCGCCATGGAATTATCCTTTTCAATTGCTGATGTGTCCTTTGGTTGGCGCAATTTCTTCTGGTTGTTGCGCTATTCTGAAACCATCGCAAGATACTCCAGCAATTGCCAAACTCATGGAGAAAATGGTTGCAGAAACATTTGATCCTGAATATGTTTCAGTATTTCAAGGCGGACGCGAAACGAATACTTTGTTATTGCAGGAACCATTCGACATTATCTTTTTCACCGGAAGTTCTCGCGTTGGCAAGATTGTAATGAAAGCGGCAGCAGAAAATTTGACGCCAGTCGTATTGGAATTAGGAGGCAAAAGTCCTTGTATAGTTGGCAAAGAAGCCAATATCGATATAGCCGCAAAACGAATCATTTGGGGGAAATTGATCAACGCAGGCCAAACGTGTATTGCTCCTGATTATGTGTATGTACATGAATCCGTAAAAGATGAATTGCTCAAGAAAATGGTGGAACACATGAAAATCATGTATGGTTCAGATTTCAAGCAGAGTCGTTTCTATCCAAGAATTGTAAATGACGGAGCGATGAATCGTTTGGAAGGATTAATGAAAGACGGAACCGTTTATTTTGGTGGTGATATTGACAAAACAGAACGTTACATTTCACCAACTATTTTGGAAGGAATCAAGCCAGAACATGCCATTATGCAAGAAGAAATCTTTGGTCCAATTATACCTATTTTGACTTTTGATAAAATTGAAGAAGCCATTGAGTATGTCAATAAAAACGAAAAACCTTTGGCTTTTTATTATTTTGGAAGCAATAAAAAAGCAAAAGATATTTTACGGAAAACAACATCCGGAGGCGTTTGCATCAACGATACACTCATACACATCGCCAATCACAATTTACCTTTTGGAGGAGTAGGGAATAGTGGCCTAGCAAAATACCATGGCAAAGAAAGTTTTCTCGCATTTAGTAACAGACGAGGAATGGTTTTCTCCCCAACTTGGATCGATTTGCCTTTCAAGTATATTCCTTTCAAGTGGTTTAATTTTGTTAAGCGACTGTTTTAGTAGATCAATTCAACCAATTCGGATTCACTATGATGAATTTAAGAAAAAAAGTATATATTTGATAGGTACACAGTTTTTATAGTGACTATTACTAAATAAACGATAGAGATTATAAAGACTAAAATAATCTCTCCCATTTTTCTAAAAATTAATTCTAAAATTATGAAAACTGAAAATGAAAAATATTGCCAAGAATGTGGTGGAGTAATAAATATAAAAGCTGAAATATGTCCTAAATGTGGCGTAAGACAACCATTTACTAGTTCCCCTTCGTTTGAAATACCCTCAAAAGAAAATAAATGGTTAATCTGTCTACTTTTATGTTGGTTTCTTGGTGTTTTTGGTATTCATAGATTTTACACTGGTCATACTGGGATAGGTGTTGTTCAACTGCTTACTCTCGGGGGTTGCGGTATCTGGGCACTTATTGATTTTATAATTATTGTAACTGGTAATTTTAAAGACGCTCAAGGCAATCCTATAAAAGGTGCGTAGAATATCTCTCTTTTTTAAATTATTTCACTACTGTCCGATAAAAATCAAATTTAGTCAATTTACTTTCTGAAAGACTTGATTTTACTGATCTGAATATACTTATATGAAAAGTAAGCCCCTCTTTTATTCAGAATTGAAATTTAACTGAAGC
>Ga0209702_10001067_pt1 | contig 55287 bp, 56 predicted proteins | sample FRY01_FD_187210 | JGI IMG/M metagenome (GOLD analysis project Ga0209702, IMG submission 187210) | Freshwater microbial communities from Lake Fryxell liftoff mats and glacier meltwater in Antarctica - FRY-01 (SPAdes) (version 2) | ecosystem: Environmental > Aquatic > Freshwater > Ice > Glacier...
TCTGGCGGCTTCCGATCAACCGACGGCGCCGACGACTTCGCCGTCATCCGATCCGTCATCTCTACCGCCAGAAAACAGGGCTGGATTCTGCTCGATACACTGATGGGACAGCCAGCTAAACTGATCGGACAACTGCGCCTCGATTGAGCGCACAGCCCCTACCTGGGCTGTTACCGGTTTTCGAAACAACGCTGGGCTACAGCCGCGCTGTGGTCAAAGGAGGCTGGTGTTTCATCTCTGGCGTGACCGGCTATGATTACACAACGATGGAGATGCCCAACAGCGTAACCGATCAGGCGCGAAATTGCTTTGCTACGATCGATGATGTCTTGCAGCAGGCTGGATTTGCCCGGAATGACATCGTGCGAGTGCAGTACACCGTGGTGTCTGCTGATCTGGTTGCAGATCTTGCGCGGGTGCTGGGCGATGTGTTGGGTGCGGTGAGTCCGGCGGCGACGATGGTGATAGCAGGACTGATTCGTCCGGAGATGCTGGTCGAGATTGAAGTGACCGCGTTCAAGGGCTGAACGGCAGATAACAGGGAGCGACAATGGAGGACTGGCAACATGGCGGCTTCGGCCTGTATATCCATTGGCCGTTTTGTCAGTCCAAATGCCCGTACTGCGATTTCAATAGCCATGTCGCGAGCGTCATTGACCAAAAACGGTGGGCCCGGGCCTATTTGGCTGAAATTGACCGGATCGGAGCGCTGACCCAAGGCCGGGTCCTTCAAACCGTGTTCTTTGGCGGCGGAACCCCGTCCTTGATGGATCCCGACCTCGTGGCTGCCGTGGTTGACCGGATCACGGCAACTTGGCGCACGGTAAACTGTCCGGAAGTCACGCTGGAGGCCAACCCGGGGTCTGTAGAGGCCGGCCGATTTCAGGCCTACAAAGAGGCAGGCGTAAGCCGAATTTCAATGGGCATCCAAGCGCTGAACGATGCCGATCTGCGCAGGTTGGGGAGGTTACATTCCGTAGCCGACGCACAAAAAGCCTTTCATGTTGCGCGGGGTCTTTTCGACCGGGTCAGTTTCGACCTGATTTACGGGCGCCAGGACCAGACAGCAGCAGAATGGAGCGCCGAGTTGAAGCGGGCCCTGGCGATGGCAATTGACCACCTGTCGCTTTATCAACTGACCATCGAACCCGGCACCGCCTTTGGCGACCGCTTTGCGAAAGGCGGATTGCTTGGGTTGCCCAGCGAGGATCTGGGTGCCGATCTCTATGATCTGACGCAACAGATCTGCGGTGTTGCCGGGCTGCACGCCTACGAAGTGTCAAATCACGCGCTGCCCGGATCCGAGTCGCGCCACAACCTGATTTACTGGCGCGGCGGCGACTACGCCGGCATCGGCCCTGGGGCTCACGGTCGATTGACGCTGTCCGGGACGCGGTGGGCAACAGAATGTCACAGCGCGCCAGGGGCGTGGCTGACTGCGGTAGAACAATCTGGCACGGGGTCTTTGGCTCCGACCGCGCTGACCGGAGAGGATCGCGCGCAAGAGTATCTGCTGATGGGGCTGCGACTGACGGATGGCATCTCACTCGGCAGATTGGCGTCAATGTCAGGTAGCCGACTGCCCGTCTCGAGACTTCAACCGTTGGATGATCTTGGCCTTATCGAGATCACGGGCGACCGGCTCAGCACAACGCCCGCCGGGCGACTCGTGTTGAACGGTGTCTTGCGGGCTTTGGTATAAGGCGACGTTACACCGCCAAATCGCGTGGGATCAGCGATAGTGCCGTACACAGCAAATCCAGATCTTCGAGTGTCCGATATCGAATGGTCACTTGCCCTCCATCAACCCCCGGAAAGTGTTCGATTTTCACCAACATGTTCAGATTTGCAGAAAGGTCAGCCTCCAATGCGCGGGTATCTGCGTCTTTCTCGGACTTGCCAGGTTTGCTGCCGCGATCCTTGAATTTCGATTCGGCGGCTTCCTTCATCAACTTTTCGGTTTCGCGAACCGACAATCCTCGGTTGACGACCTGACGCGCCAGCTCAGACGGATTACTGCTCGGGATCAAAGCCCGCGCATGACCCGCCGACAAACTCCCGTCGCGGACCCGCGCCTGAACATCTGTAGGCAGTGACAAGAGCCGCAACAGATTGGCGATGTGGCTTCGGCTTCGCGACAGGGCTTCAGCGAGTTTTTCTTGAGTGTGACCAAAGCGGTCCATCAACTGCCGATAGGCCAGTGCCTCTTCGATGGCATTTAGATCTGCACGCTGAATGTTCTCGATGATTGCGATTTCGATCACTTCTGAATCATCGAACTCGCGCACGATGACCGGAAGATGGTGCAGACCCGCGAGTTGCGCCGCGCGCCAGCGCCGCTCGCCCGCCACGATTTCGTAGGTGTCACCACCGGCGATCGCCCTTACGATCAGCGGCTGGATGACGCCCTTCTGGCGCAGAGAATTTGCAAGCTCCTCCAGCGCAGCAGGTGCAAAATCCCGCCGTGGCTGGCTGGGATTGGGGATGATTTTTTCAACTGGAACAATAGAATCGTTCTGTCGGCTTGAAGGCTGTTCTGCGGTGTCCAGCTTGACGTCTGACATCAGGGCAGAGAGGCCCCGCCCCAAGCCGCGGCGTTCCGGTTTCTTTTCCATCAGGTGACGGTTTCCTCTCGACGGCGGATGATTGGGTGACGCGCGATAATTTCCGCCGCAAGACTGCGATAGGCCTCGCTTCCCTTGGACTGACTGTCGTAGCTGAGAACGGGCTGCGCAAAGGACGGGGCCTCGCTTACTCGTACGTTACGCGGCACCGTGGTCTGAAACACCAACGCACCCAAGGTTGCCCGGGCATCGGTTTCCACCTGTTGCGACAGCCGATTCCGACCGTCCACCATCGTCATAACCACGCCTTCGATCCGCAGATTCGGGTTTGCGGCTTGACGCACATCGCGCAAGGTCAACATCAGTTGCGATAGACCTTCGAGGGCAAAAAACTCTGCCTGCAGCGGAACCAAGACCGAGTGGCTTGCCACCAGCGCGTTCACCGTCAGCAGATTAAGCGACGGTGGACAGTCGATCAGGATAAAATCCAGTTCGAACGCATCGATCGCTGGCTGGCGTAGCGCATCATGCAGCAAGAAACTGCGCTTTTCATTCGAGATCAGTTCCATGTCTGCCGATGCAAGATCAGAATTGGCAGGACAAATCAGCAATCCGCTAATCGAAGTCTTCAAGATGACATCGGTCAGCGGTGTCTCGTCGACCAATAGATCATAAGTCGTGATCTTGCGATCTTCTGCCGCAATTCCCAGCCCAGTGGAGGCGTTGCCTTGCGGATCAAGATCCACCAGCAAAACCCTCGCGCCCCGCTCGACCAGACCTGCCGCAAGGTTGATCGCCGTCGTTGTCTTGCCAACACCGCCTTTCTGATTGGTCACCGCAATGATGCGCGGTGCGCTGGTACGGGTGGGATCAGACATGCCGCAGACCTGTTATCGCAAGAACAGCGGCATTCGGGTCCAATTTGCTTGCAAACCTGGTCACTTGAAAGGCCCATACCGTACCAGTTTCGGCCAGTTCAGCGTCCACCTTTTCCCCCTTTGCTATCAGGGCTGTGCCATCAGGGCCCAAGTGCCGATGCACTTGCCCGCAAAGGGTCGTCAATGGAGCAAGGGCGCGCGCCGTCACAACATCTGCGTTCTGTGGGGCCAATACCTCGATCCTGTGCGCCGCAACGATGCAGTTTAAAGATAGGCGCCGCACCACTTCTGACAAAAACGTGGCCTTACGTTGATCTGCCTCCACCAGCGTGAACCGCAACTCCGGCAAAACGTCTCGCGCCATGATGGCCAGAACAACCCCTGGAAAACCTCCACCGCTGCCCAGATCGACCAGATGCCGAGCCCCGGTCGGGATCAGTGAAAACAATTGTGCAGAATCAAGCACGTGCCTCTCCCAAAGCTCTGACATCGACCGTCGGGAGACCAGATTTATCGTCGGATTCCACTTTTCAATCAGCTCGACGAACTGCTCCAGAAGCGCTACTGTTTCACGTGAAACATCCAGCCAGTCCGGTATCACTATACCATCCGCTCCGATCAAGATACCGCCCGCCGTTTTTTCGCCTTGCGCACATGCGCCAGAACCAACATCAGCGCCGCTGGCGTCATCCCCTCGATTCGCCCAGCCCGTTCCAAGGTTTCCGGTCGCATTTTCTGCAACTTGGTGCGCAACTCGTTCGACAGCCCGGCAATGCTGTCATAATCGAACGAGGAATGAATGGCCGTTTCATCGCCCCGGCGCAGCAAGGCAATCTCGGACGCCTGCCGGTCCAGATACGGCGCATACAGCGCCTCGATAGCGATCTGTGCGCACAGCCCTGGCTCAACGTCCTCCAGTCCCGGGACCAATGGAAGCAACAGCTCGATTGTCACGCCCGGAAATGCAAGCACGTCAAATGCCGATCGCCGCGAGCCATCATCACCAACCGTCAGGCCCACAGACCGCAACGCCGCCGAACCAAGCACCTGCCCCTCCAGTCGAGAGCGAGCGGCCTGCAGGCCCTGCTGCTTTGTTTCAAACACTTTCTCCCGATCGCGCGAGACCAGTCCCGCCTCGATCCCGTTCGGCGTCAGCCGCTGATCCGCGTTGTCCGCGCGCAACGTCAGACGAAACTCGGCGCGCGATGTGAACATCCGGTAAGGTTCTGTGACACCGCGCGATACCAGATCATCTACCATGACGCCGATGTAACTGTCTGATCGGTGCAAGGTCAGCGGCGCCTTGTCCAAAGCCCGGGCCGCAGCATTCGCACCAGCCAGTAAGCCCTGCGCCGCGGCCTCTTCATACCCGGTAGTCCCATTTATCTGACCTGCAAAGAATAGCCCGGGCAAGTTGCGGACCTGCAGTTCGGGCGTCAAACCGCGCGGGTCAAAATAGTCGTACTCGATCGCATAGCCGGGTTGCAGGATAATCACCGATTCCAGACCGGCAATGGTCCGAACGTAATCAGTTTGAACCTCAGCCGGCAGCGACGTCGAAATCCCATTGGGATAGACAGTGTGATCGTCCAGACCTTCCGGTTCCAGAAATACCTGATGGCCGGATTTCTCGGCAAAGCGAACTACCTTGTCCTCGATGGATGGGCAATATCTCGGCCCGACCCCCTCTATATGCCCACCATACATAGCCGAGCGGTGCAGGTTATCCCGCACAATCTCATGCGTCGCCGGATTGGTTTCTGTAATCCCACATGAGATCTGCCTCGCTGCCGGCTTGTGGTTCAGGAATGAAAACATCACCGGCTTGACATCACCCGGTTGCATTTCAAGCTTTGCCCAGTCGATCGTCCGCCCATCCAGTCGAGGCGGCGTTCCCGTCTTCAGCCGACCTCGCGCCAAATCCAGACTAGCCAGCCGATCACCCAGTCGCACGGACGCCGAATCCCCGACCCGCCCGCCACCGCGCCGTTGATCCCCGATATGCATGATGCCGTTGAGAAAGGTTCCTGCGGTCAGTACAACTGCCATAGCTCGCAAAGACGCCCCTTCGGCCATGACCACGCCGCGCACTTCGCCTTGCTCGACGATCAGATCGACGACCTCACCTTCAAGAATGTCCACACCTGAACAACCGACAAGCAGCCGCAAGATCGCTTCCCGATACAGCTTCCGATCCGCCTGGGCGCGCGGCCCCTGTACTGCCGGCCCTTTGCGTCGGTTCAGCAATCGAAATTGAATGCCTGCCTCATCCGCTGCCCGGCCCATCAGACCGTCCAGCGCGTCGATCTCGCGCACCAGATGGCCCTTGCCCAAACCGCCAATCGCCGGATTGCAGGACATCACGCCAATCCCGGCGCGACGCAGGGTGATCAATGCCACCTGCGATCCGCACCGCGCAGCCGCAGCCGCAGCCTCGGCACCGGCATGACCTCCGCCAATCACGACCACATCATAATGTTTCACGTGAAACATCTCCACTTTCTGCCGATTTCACTTCCGGCCGATTTCACTTCCCAATGCAAAAACTTGCAAATATTTCGTCCAGAAAGCTTTCCACATCCAGGCGACCCACCAGCACATCCAGCGCCCGTATTGCCGTCCACAAATCTGCCGCCGCCAACTCGATACGGCCCGATCCCTTGCATATCTCAGCTTGCGCCGATTCCATAGCGTCGACTGCAGCATTCAGCGCCGCACGATGCCGTGCCCGCGTTGTTACCCCTGCTGACAAAACACGGTCCTGCAACTCGGCTACGATCCGCTCCACCAACTTCTCGACGCCCACCCCCGTCAACCCGGATACCGACAGCACAGCCTCCGAACTTACATTCGCGCGCAAATCGCCCTTCGCCCAGACCTCTATATCACCCAAGCGTGGTTCAAGACCGAGGCTTTCGCCGTGCTGATCCCGCAGAAATACGCGCAAATCCGCCGCGCGCGCACGTTCAAGGCCGCGACTGATGCCGATCCGCTCGACATCGTCCCCAGCCTCGCGCAATCCTGCCGTGTCCAGAATCGTCACCGGCAGACCCATCAGATCCATCCGCACCTCGATCACATCCCGTGTGGTCCCGGCCAAAGTCGAGGTTATCGCCGCTTCCCGCCCTGCCAGCACATTTAAAAGTGTGGACTTTCCGACATTCGGCGCACCAACGATGGCCACTTCAAACCCGTCGCGAACCCGTTCGGCCACATGGCTCCCTGCCACTTCGTTCCGTAAATCCACCAGCAGCCCGTCCAGCAGCACCACGACCTCGGGCCGCACATCGACTGGCACATCTTCCTCGACGAAATCAATCGACGCCTCGATCAGCGCGCCCGCCCGAATCAACCGTTTGCGCCAGCCGTCTGCCCTAATGCCTATCGCACCCGACAGCACCCGCTGCGCCTGTCGTCGCTGGGCTTCCGTCTCGGCCTCGATCAAATCGGCCAGCCCCTCGACCTGTGCTATATCCAGCAACCCGTTTTCCAACGCCCGCCAGGTAAACTCCCCCGGACCCGCCATCCGCAGCCCCGGCTGATCTCCAAGCGCGCGCAAAACGGCCGCGACGACCGCAACCGACCCATGAAGCTGCAACTCCGCCACGGCCTCTCCGGTAAAACTTGCCCCTTCCGCGAACAGCAGCACCAGCGCGTCGTCCAGCACCTCGCCTTGCCACACCAGCTGCCGTAGTCCTGCTTGACGCATCGCAGGCAACCCCCCGCACAGTGCAGCAACCGCGGCATGCGCCAGCGGCCCAGACAACCGGATCACGGCCACGCCAGCCTTGCCGCGCGCCGTCGCCAGAGCGTACACCGTCTCCATCTCCGACTGCCTCAGCACTGCTTAGCTGTTCATCGACTCGAAGAATTCACCGTTGGTCTTGGTCTGCCGCAGCTTCGCCAACAAGAACTCGATAGCATCCGTCGTGCCCATAGGGTTCAGGATGCGCCGCAACACATACATCTTTGACAGATCGGCCTTCTCAACCAGCAGATCCTCTTTCCGCGTCCCGGATTTGGTGATGTCAATGGCCGGGAACACCCGCTTGTCCGCTACCTTGCGGTCCAGCACGATCTCACTGTTGCCGGTGCCCTTGAATTCCTCAAAGATAACCTCGTCCATCCGACTTCCCGTATCGATCAGCGCTGTCGCAATGATCGTCAGCGACCCACCTTCTTCGATATTCCGCGCTGCCCCGAAGAACCGCTTCGGCCGCTGCAGCGCGTTGGCATCGACACCGCCGGTCAACACCTTGCCCGACGACGGCACCACCGTGTTGAACGCCCGTCCCAGACGGGTGATGCTGTCCAACAGAATCACCACATCCCGCTTGTGCTCGACCAGCCGTTTGGCCTTTTCGATCACCATTTCCGCCACCGCAACGTGACGGGTCGCAGGCTCGTCGAAGGTCGACGCGACAACCTCCCCCTTGACCGTGCGTTGCATGTCGGTCACTTCCTCCGGCCGCTCGTCGATCAGCAACACGATCAGATAACATTCCGGATGATTGACCGCGATTGAATTGGCAATATTTTGCAACAACACTGTCTTGCCGGTCCGCGGCGGGGCCACGATCAATCCTCGCTGCCCCTTGCCGATCGGCGCTACCAGATCGATGATCCGCGCCGAGCGATCCTTGATCGTCGGATCCTCGACTTCCATCTTGAACCGCTCATCCGGATAAAGCGGCGTCAGGTTGTCGAAATGTACCTTGTGACGCGCCTGCTCCGGATCGTCGAAATTGATCCGCGTGGCCTTGGTCAAAGAGAAATACCGCTCATTCTCGCGGGGCGCCTGCATGGTTCCCTCTATCGTATCACCGGTGCGCAACGAAAACTGCCTGATCATCTCGAGGCTTACATAAATGTCATCCGGTCCCGACAGATAGTTGGCCGACGGCGAGCGCAAAAATCCGAACCCGTCCTGCAACACCTCCAGAACACCGTCGCCACCGATCTCCCAGCCTTCTTCGGCGTGCTCCTTCAGGATCGAGAACATCATCTCGCCCTTGCGCATGCTGGGCGCGTTCTCGATCTCCCACTCCTCGGCCATCGCCAGCAATTCGGCAGGCGTCTTGGCTTTGAGTTCGGCAAGATTCAACTGTTCAACGGTCATAGCAGATATATCCTTAGTCATGCAGACCACCGGGTCCGCATCAACATGTATGGCAGGGGAATGCAAGAGGTCGGACGACCAAGACTTGGTTGATATGCCCGACATCCCGTCAAGTCAATGTCTCACCGCAGCAGATGTCAGAACTTCACGATCACCGACAGCACTATCACCACCAACAGCACAGTCGGCACCTCGTTCATCAACCGATACTGCCGCCCGGTCAGCTTGTTCTGACCAGCTACAAAATCCTTCCGCCGCCCCCCCAGCCACATGTGGAACCACGTCATCGCCAGCACCGACACCGCCTTGGTCCAGGGCCAGACCTCCGACCAATCCACGATCCCCGGCGTCCACACCAAAGCCAGCCCCAAAACCCAGGTCACAATCATCGACGGGTTCATGATCGCCTTCAACAGCAACCGCTCCATCTTTTGAAACATCGCATCGGTGGGTGTGCCGCCCTGCACCTCTTCGGTGTGATAGACGAACAATCGTGGCAGGTAAAACAACCCTGCCATCCACGCAATTACCGCTATCACATGAAAGGCCAGGACCCAAAGATACACCGACGACAACAGATCACTCATTTCGCTCTCCTCGTTCACCTTCTTCTTAAAGAAAGAATATTTAAAGAATAGATGTTGTAGCAGGGGCTGGGGACAACAGGATTGTCGCATCCACCCCCAGTTTCATCCACAACACCCGACTTGTGGACCGATCATCAAAACCCGTCGGCCATCTACCGGAAAAACATTCACTTTCATCGCTTTGACCCCTGTAGCACGGCCAGACCTGTTTTGTCCCCAGCCTACGGATGACCCGATCTGTCCACACTGCAACGCTGCCGCTATACCCTTGTGGAAAATGCACGTCCATTCTTGACAAGCCGAGGTGAAACCCGACCCATGCTTGGGCAACTGCTCTTATCCCGAAATGCGCCTTCAGGAACAAAACCGGATTGTCCATACCTCTGCCCACACCCCGCCCGCTCCGCCTTGCCTCTGCCTCCCTCATCCGTTTGCAGCTTCTGCAGGCTGCCGGGCTCACCGTGACCGCTACCGCCGTCCGGCTTGACGAGGTGGCTCTGCGCGACGCGCTTGTCGACGATGGTGCCTCCTCCCGCGATATTGCCGATGCGCTGGCCGAGATGAAGGCCCGCAAACTTGCCGATCGAGAACCGACAGAGCTGGTGCTCGGCTGCGATCAGGTGCTCGATGTCAACGGGGCGGCGTGGGGTAAACCCGACTGCGCTGATGCCGCGCGGGCACAGCTTTGCGGTCTTCGCGGCCAGACCCACCGGCTTTTGTCGGCGCTTGTGCTATATGATGCGGGGGAACCCGTCTGGCGCCATGTGGGAGAAGTGCGGTTGACGATGCGAAACTTTTCGAACGGCTATCTCGACGACTATCTGGCCCGCAACTGGCCCGACATTGCAGATACTGTCGGCGGCTACAAACTCGAATCAGAAGGTGCGCGGCTGTTTGAACGCATCGAGGGCGACTATTTCACCGTCCTCGGCCTGCCTTTGCTGCCGCTTCTCGGCTATCTCGCACAACGGGGGTTCATCCCGGCATGACTGGCCTGCCAAAAATTCCCCTGGCCGGGGTGATCGGCCAACCGATCGCGCACAGCCGCTCGCCCGCGCTGCACAGCTATTGGCTGCGCCGCTATGGCATCAAGGGCCACTATATCCCGATGGATATTTCGCAATCCGACCTGAAACAGGCGCTCGAAATGTTGCCGCGCTTTGGCTTCGTCGGCCTGAACGTCACTATTCCCCACAAGGAAACCGTGCTGGCGCTGGCCGATGTCGTCACCGACCGCGCAGCCTTGATCGGCGCTGCCAATACGTTGATTTTTCGCAAGGATGGCCGCATCCATGCCGATAATACCGACGGCTCGGGATTCATGGCCAATCTTCGCCAGCACGCCCCGAACTGGCAACCCGCCGCAGGCCCCGCCGCGGTGTTTGGCGCAGGCGGCGCCGCCCGCGCCGTCATTGCCGCCCTGATCGAGGTCGGTGTGCCCCAGGTCCGTCTCGCCAACCGCACCAGACCCAGGGCCGAGGCGTTGCGATCAGATTTCGGGGCCAAAGTCGTGGTCCACGACTGGGTGCAGGCCGCCAACATGATCGACGGTGCCGCCGTGGTGGTGAACACCACTTCGCTCGGCATGACTGGCAAACCCCAATTCCGCGTGCCTCTCGAAGCGCTCGCGCCCGGCACGCTGGTCACCGATCTGGTGTATACCCCGCTGAAAACCCAATTCCTGATCGAGGCTGAAGAACAAAGGTGCCACGTCGTCGATGGCCTTGGAATGCTGCTGCACCAAGCCGCTCCGGGGTTCGAACGCTGGTTCGGGCACCGTCCCGAAGTGGACGACGCCACCCGCGCCGCCGTCCTGTCCGCATGACGGCGTTCCGCCTTGGGCTGACCGGCTCCATCGGAATGGGTAAATCCACCACCGCAGGCTTTTTCGCCGATGAAGGTTTGCCCGTCTGGGACGCAGACGCCGTTGTCCACCGCCTTTATGCGCGGGGCGGTGCCGCAGCCAGCGCGCTTGCCCCCCACTTCCCCGAGGCTGTCTTTGACGGCACCGTTGACCGCATCGCGCTGAAATCGCGTATCGCCCACGACCCGGGCACCTTGCCGCTGCTTGAATCCCTTATCCACCCGCTCGTCGCTGCCGATCGAACCCGGTTCCTTGCCAGCGCCCCCGCCGACATCATGATCTTCGACATCCCCCTGCTTTTCGAAAAAGGCACCGAAGGTCAGATGGATGCGACCCTTCTCGTCACCGCGCCCGCCTGCCTGCAGCGCGCCCGCGTCCTCGCCCGCCCCGGCATGACCGAACAGCAGTTCGAAACCCTGCGCACCCGCCAGATGCCTGATGCGCAAAAACGAAATCTTGCCACCCACATCGTAGAAACCCTGTCCTTCGACTCCACCCGCGCCTATGTCATAGCCCTGATTGCCCATATCCGAGCCCGCCATGCGTGAAATCGTTCTCGACACCGAAACCACCGGCCTGGACCCCGCCACTGGCGACCGCATCGTCGAAATCGGCGCGGTCGAGCTGTTCAACCACCTGCCGACGGGCCGCACCTATCATCAATACCTGAACCCCCAACGATCAATGCCCCACGAAGCGTTCGAGGTGCACGGTCTGGGCGACGATTTCCTGCGTGACAAACCTCTGTTTGCAGCCGTTGCCGCCGATTTTCTGACCTTCATCGCCGACGCGCAACTTGTCATCCACAACGCCGCCTTCGACATGAAATTTCTGAACGCCGAGTTGACCCGCGCGGGCCATGCCCCTTTGCTCAACAGCCGCGCTACCGACACCTTGTTAATTGCGCGAAGAAAATTCCCAGGCTCTCCGGCGTCGCTCGACGCGCTCTGCCGCCGATTCGGGGTCGACAACTCGGGCCGCGAAAAACACGGTGCCCTGCTCGACAGTGAAATCCTAGCCGAGGTTTATCTTGAACTGGTCGGTGGTCGGCAACCCGACTTCGGCCTGTCCCCAGAACAACAACGCAGCAGCCGCGAGGCGGACCAGACCGAAATCTGGCGCCCTCGCCCTCGCCCGATCCCGCTGGCACTCCGTGTGACCCCTGAAGAATCCGCCGCCCACGCAGCGTTTGTGATCAAGATCGGCGACACCGCCATCTGGCTGAAACGCTAGATCGCCCGCACCAACCGCAGGGCATCGTAAATCGCCGCATGGGTGTTGCGCGCCTCGACCGCATCGCCGATCCGGAACACCTGAAACCCCGCAGGCCCGCCGTTCAGCCCCTGCATACGTCCTTCGATCAACGCATCATAATCCACCGCCCCAAGGTTCACCGACAACGGCTTGAGGTCGAAATACACCTCAGCCAACGGCTGTGTCCCATGATTCACCACGATCTGGTCATAAACCCCGGTGCGCGTGACGTCCGAATAATCTGTCCCCACCGTCGCCCTGATCTGGTTGCCGTCCCGCTTCACGCCCTGCAACCGCCACGTCACGGTGAAAATCGTATCGCGTGCCTGCAACGCCCGCATGTAGGGCACCAGATTCATCGCCATCACATCGGGCGCAAAGCTGCGGTCCGGCGTCATCACCTCGACCCGCGCCCCCGCCTCGGCCAGCAGTTGCGCCGCCTGCATCGCCGTATGATCTCCGGCGTCATCGTACAGCAACACATTGGCCCCCGGCTTTACATCACCCGACAGGATATCCCAAGCCGAGACCGTCAACTCATTTCCAAAGCTCAATATATTCTTTTCTGGCAACCCCCCCGTCGCAACGATCACCACATCCGGCGCGCAGGCCAGAACGTCCGAAACCTCGGCCCAGGTGTTAAACCTGAACTCCACCCCCCGTGCCGCACACTGCGCCAACCGCCAGTCCACGATCCCGATCATCTCGCGCCGCCGCGCTGTCTGTGCTGTCAACCGCACCTGCCCCCCCGCCTGTGCCGCCGCCTCGAATACTGTTACCCGGTGGCCCCGTTCCGCCGCCACCCGCGCCGCCTCAAGCCCGGCAGGTCCAGCCCCCACGACGACCACACGCCGCGTAACCGAAGCCCGCTCCACCGCATGCGGCAACTCCGCTTCGCGTCCGGTGGACGGATTATGGATGCACAGCGCAATTCCCCCCTGATAAATCCGGTCCAGACAATACGTAGCCCCGACACAGGGCCGAATGTCCTCTTCCCGCCCCTCGATGATCTTGCGCACGATATGCGGGTCCGCCATATGCGCCCGCGTCATCCCCACCATGTCCAACTGCCCCGACGCCACCGCATGCCGCGCCGTCGCCACATCCGGAATCCGCGCCGCATGGAACGTCGGCAACCCCACCTCAGCCCGGATACGGCCTGCAAAATCCAGATGCGGAGCCGAAGGCATCCCCTGAATCGGAATGACATCTGTCATCGCAGGGTCGGTATGGATGCGCCCCTTGATGATGTTCAGAAAATCGACCAGCCCCGAATCCCGGAATATCTTCCCGATCGCCACGCCCTCATCGGGCGAAATTCCGCCCTCTTCGGTCTCATCCGCCGTGTAGCGCACGCCCAGCAAAAACTTCTCTCCCACACGTTTCCGGCACGCTGCCAACACTTCCATCGCAAACCGCGCCCGGTTTTCCAGGCTGCCGCCATAAGGAGCCCCCAGCGCATTGGTCAGCGGCGACATGAATTGATCCATCAAATGCCCGTAACATTCGAACTCGACCCCATCCAACCCCGCCGCCTGCATCCGTTCGGCTGCATCGGCATAGTCCGTGATGATCCGGGCAATGTCCCAATCCTCGATCACCTTTGGAAACGCCCGGTGGCTGGGCTCCCGCGCCGGACCCGCCGCCACAACCGGCAACCAATCCCCCTTGTCCCACCGCGTCCGCCGACCAAGGTGCGTCAATTGGATCATCACCGCCGCGCCCGCCTCGTGGCAGTCATCGGCAAGCCGTTTCATCCACGGCACAACCTCGTCCTTGTAGGCCAGAATGTTGTTGAACACCGGCGGCGAGTCCTTGGAAACCGCCGCCGACCCCGCCGTCATGGTCAGCGCAACCCCCGCCTTCGCCCGCTCCAGATGATACAGCCGATAACGGTCCTTCGGCATCCCATCCTCGGGGTAGGCCGGCTCGTGGCTGGTTGTCATGATCCGGTTGCGCAGAGTCAGGTGTTTCAGCTGATAGGGCTGCAGCAGCGGGTCTTTGGACATGCGTTTTCTCCGGCGTTCACCACAGCCTAAGCGTGCCCACACCCCGCCAATCGCAGAAACGCGACACTTCGCGGCCTCAGTTCCCCAAAATCGTCGGCAACCGCAGTCCTTGCTCGCGCGCGCAGTCCACCGCCGTCTCATACGCCGCATCCGCATGCCGCCACACGCCCGACGCCGGATCGTTCCACAATACCCGCTCCAGCCGCCGCGCCGCCTCTGGCGTGCCATCCGCGACAATCACCACGCCCGAATGTTGCGAAAATCCCATGCCCACGCCACCCCCGTGGTGGATCGAAACCCAGGTTGCCCCCGATGCCGTATTCACCAACGCATTCAGCAACGGCCAGTCGGACACCGCATCCGAGCCATCCTTCATGCTCTCCGTCTCGCGGTTTGGGCTCGCCACCGACCCCGCATCCAGATGATCCCGCCCGATCACGATTGGCGCTTTCAACGCGCCGCTCGCCACCATATCGTTGAACATCAACCCCGCCCGGTGCCGATCCCCAAGCCCGATCCAGCAGATTCGCGCAGGCAGCCCCTGAAACGCAATCCGGTCGGCGGCCATCTCCAGCCAGCGGAGCAGATGATCGTTTTCCGGAAACAGCGCCTTCATCGCCGCATCGGTCTTGTAGATATCCTCGGGGTCACCGGACAGCGCCACCCACCGAAACGGCCCGATTCCCTTGCAAAAAAGCGGGCGAATATAGGCGGGCACGAAACCGGGGAAGGCAAACGCAGTCTCCAGCCCTTCGTCCTTCGCCACCTGCCTGATATTGTTGCCATAATCCAGTGTCGGGACCCCGGCGTTCCAAAACTCCACCATCGCCGCCACATGCACCCGCATCGATGCCCGCGCCGCTAGCTCCACCGATTTCGGATTGCTTTCCCGCGCCGCCTTCGCCTGCTCCACTGTCCAGCCTTGTGGCAAATACCCGTTCAGCGGGTCATGCGCCGACGTCTGATCCGTCACGATATCCGGCCGAACCCCGCCCGCCTTCATCCGCGCCACCAGTTCCGCAAACACATCCGCCGCATTGCCCAACAGCCCGACCGACTTCGCCTCCCCAGCCGCCGTCCACGCAGCGATCAGTCCCAAAGCCTCATCCAACGTCCGCGCCTTGGCATCCACATACCGCGTGCGCAGTCTGAAATCGATCCGGCTCTCGTCGCATTCCACCGCGAGGCAACATGCCCCCGCCATCACCGCCGCCAACGGTTGCGCGCCGCCCATCCCGCCCAGACCACCCGTCAAGATCCAGCGGCCCTTCAAGGACCCGCCGTAATGCTGCCGCCCGGCCTCGGCAAACGTCTCATAAGTTCCCTGCACGATCCCTTGGGTGCCGATGTAGATCCACGACCCCGCTGTCATTTGCCCGTACATCATCAAACCGCGCCGATCCAGCTCGTTAAAATGGTCCCAATTCGCCCAATGCGGCACCAGATTAGAATTCGCGATCAGCACCCTCGGCGCATCCGCATGCGTCCGCACGACCGCCACAGGCCGCCCCGACTGCACCACCAAAGTCTCGTCCGACTCCAAATCCCGCAACGTCGCCACGATCCGGTCGAAATCCCCCCACGTCCGCGCCGCCCGCCCGATCCCACCATAAACCACCAACTCGGCAGGGTTTTCTGCCACATCGGGATGCAGATTGTTCATCAACATCCGCAGCGCGGCTTCGGTCTGCCACGATTTGCAGGTCATCTCCGTCCCGGTCGCGGGATAGACAATGCGGGCGTTCTTGCGGTCAAACATGACAGTCTCCGGGGTTCAAAGGGTGGGAAGGTCCAGCCCACAAGCCGCCGTCAGCGCGCCCGAGCCTATCAAGTTCGCTGCCGCCGCCAAATCCGGCGCCAGATAACGGTCATCGCCCAGCGTCGCCACATCTTGCCGCAACCGCGCAACCACCGCCGCCAGCGGTACGCTCGTCTGCAACGGGCTGCGAAATTCGATCCCCTGTGCCGCACACATCGCCTCGACGCCCAGAATCACGTTCAGGTTCTCGACCATCCGCCCCAGCCGCACCGCACCGTGGGCCGCCATGCTGACATGGTCCTCCTGATTGGCGCTGGTGGGCGTGCTGTCCGTCACGCACGGCATCGCGATATGCTTGTTCTCGCTCATCAACGCCGCCGTCGTCACCTCGGCAATCATGTACCCCGAATTCAACCCCGGCCTCGGCGTCAAAAAAGGCGGCAGATCGAACGACAACACCGGGTCCACCATCAACGCCACCCGCCGCTGCGCAATCGCGCCAATCTCTGACAGCGCCAGTGCAATCATATCGGCAGCAAAGCCCACCGGTTCGGCATGAAAATTCCCGCCCGACACGATTAACCCGGCCCCTGTCAGCACCAATGGATTGTCGGTCGCCGCATTCGCCTCGATCTCCAGCGTCCCCGCCGCCATCCGCAAAACATCCATCGCAGCGCCTGTCACTTGCGGCTGACAGCGGATGCAATAAGGGTCCTGCACACGAGTGTCCCCCTCGCGGTGGCTCTCGCGGATCTCCGACCCCTCCAGTAGCGAACGCATCACCGCCGCCGCCTCAATCTGTCCCGAATGGCCTCGTAGAGCATGTATTTCCTGCTGCAACGGCGCCGTTGATCCCATGACCGCATCGGTGGACATCGCGGAAGTCACCAGTGCCGCCTGCGCAGCAAGCCACCCGTCAAACAACCCGGCCAGCGCGAACGCTGTGGAGAATTGCGTGCCGTTGATGAACGCCAACCCTTCCTTCGGCCCCAGCGCCATCGGCTGCAACCCCGCCTGCGCCAACGCCTCGGCCCCCGGCAGCACGCGGCCCTCAACCTCCGCCTCGCCCTGCCCGATCAGAACGGCGGTCATGTGCGCCAGCGGTGCCAGATCGCCCGACGCGCCCACCGACCCCTGCGCCGGCACCACCGGGGTGACCCCCCGCGCGAGCATCGCCTCCAGCAATTCGATCAACGCCCAGCGCACGCCCGACGCCCCCCGCCCAAGGCTTAGCAGCTTCAGCGCCATCATCAGCCGCACATGCCTGCGCGGCACCGACGGCCCCACCCCGCAGCAGTGCGACAGGATCAGATTGCGCTGCAACGTCGCGGTATCGCCGGGCGCGATCCGCAGCGACGCGAGTTTGCCAAACCCGGTATTCACCCCATAAATCGGCACATCCCCCGCCGCCGCCCGGGCAATCGCCGCAGCCGCAGCCTCGACCCCCGCCCGCGCTGAACGGTTCAGCGTCACCGCCATCTCGCGCCGATACACCAGCGCCAATTGCGCCAGTGTCGTTTGGCCGGGGGTCAATACCAGATCTGTCACAAGACACCTCCGATGATCCGGCGATATAGCGGGTTGAACCCGATGCGGTACGCCAACTCTGCCGGATGCTCACAGTCCCACACCGCCAGATCGGCTACCTGTCCCACCGCCAAAGTCCCGCGATCCCGCAGCCCCAGGGCCCGCGCCGCGTGCACCGTCACGCCAGCCAACGCCTCAAACGGCGTCATCCGAAACAGCGTGCAGGCCATGTTCATCGCCAGCAACAACGACGTCATCGGCGACGATCCCGGATTCATGTCGGTCGCAACCGCCATCGGTACGCCGTGTGTCCGCAGCCAGGCAACGGGCGGCGCCTGCACCTCGCGCAGCGTATAAAACGCCCCGGGCAGGATCACCGCCACCGTCCCCGCAGCCGCCATCGCGCGGCAACCGGCCTCGTCCAGATATTCCAGATGATCCGCTGACAGCGCGCTATGCCGGGCAGCTAAAGCCGCCCCGCCAAGGTTCGACAACTGCTCGGCATGCAGCTTCACCGGCAACCCCAGCTCTGCCGCCACGCCGAACACCCGCGCCATTTGCAGGGCCGAAAACGCAATCCCCTCGCAAAACCCGTCCACCGCGTCGACCAGCCCCTCGGCATGGGCCGCGCGCAGGGTAGGCAAACACACCTCTTCCAGATACGCATCCGCCTGTCCGGCAAACTCCACAGGCACCGCATGCGCCCCCAGAAACGAGGTGCGTACCACCACCTGCCGCACCTGTGCTATCCGCCGCGCCACCCGCAGCATCCGCAACTCGGTCTCGACGTCCAGCCCATAGCCGGACTTCACCTCGATCACCGAAACCCCTTCGGCAACCGCCGCATCCACGCGGAGCAGGGCGCTCGTCAGTAAGCTATCCTCGCTCGCCAAACGGGTGGCAGTCACAGTGGACATGATCCCCCCGCCCGCCCGCGCGATCTGTTCATAGCTGGCACCGTTCAGCCGCAACTCGAATTCTGCCGCGCGGTTGCCGCCATGCACCAGATGGGTGTGACAGTCGATCAGTGCCGGCGTCACCAGCCGCCCGCCCAGATCGTGCCTGCGCGCCCCCGCGAACGCTTCAGGCAACGCGCCCATCGTGCCCACCCAGACGATCCGCCCGGTCTCGGCCACCAACGCTCCATCCTCGACCATGCCATAAGGTTCGCTCCCCGACGCCATCGTTGCCAAGCGGCAGGAAGTGAAAACGTCCGACGTCTGTGGCACGGCAGCGGTCCTGAAAAGAGTTGCTCAACGGTTATGTATGCAATTAGACATATTATGTCTACACATAAGGAGCAGCTCCGTGATCTTCGCCGAACAGGCCTTCCTTCCCGACGGCTGGGGCGTCAACGTACGCCTGACCGTGACCGACGGTTTACTTGCGACAGTAACCGCCAACGCCAGCGCCGAGCCGACAGACATCCGCGTCCAGGCGCTGCTTCCCGCATTGGCAAACTTGCACAGCCACAGTTTTCAGCGCGCGATGGCCGGGATGACCGAACATCGGGCAGCGGGGCAGGACAGCTTCTGGTCATGGCGCGACCTGATGTACCGCTTTACCGCGCGACTTGCGCCCGACCAGATTGAAGCCATCGCGGCGCAGGTGTTCATGGAAATGCAGGAGGCAGGCTTTGCCTCCGTGGGCGAGTTTCACTACCTGCACCACCAACCCGGTGGCAGTCCATACGCCGACCCCGCCGAGTTGACCCAACGTATCTACGCCGCCGCCAGCCAGACCGGCATCGGCCTGACCCACCTGCCGGTCCTTTACACCTACGGTGGTGCGGGTAAGCAGTCGCTTGCCGAAGGCCAAAAACGATTTGGGACTACACCCGATCAGTTCGCCCGCCTGCTGGACGCCGCCCGCATTGGCGCAAAAAACCTGCCCCCAGACACGCAGGTCGGCATCGCCCCCCATTCCCTGCGCGCCACCAGTCCCGCAGGTCTTGCTGAAATTCTGCCTCTTGCCGCAGGCAACCCCATCCACATCCACATTGCCGAACAGCCCAAAGAGGTCGCCGACATCACCGCCTGGCTTGGCGCGCACCCGGTGGATTGGCTGTTGGACAACGCGAACCCGGGCCCTGACTGGTGCGCGATCCACGCCACCCACATGACACCGCAGGAAACCGCACGCCTTGCAAAAACCGGTGCTGTCGCCGGCCTTTGTCCGATCACCGAAGCGAACCTTGGCGACGGCGCTTTCAATGGCCCGGGCTGGCTGGCAGCCAAAGGCGCTTTCGGTGTCGGGTCCGACAGCAACATCCGCATTTCGATGGTCGAAGAACTGCGCATGCTGGAATACAGCCAGCGCCTGCGTGACCTCGCCCGCAATGTGATGACCGACGCAGGCTCGGTCGGCGAAACGCTTTACAAGACCGCAGCCAAAGGCGGGGCGCAGGCGCTGGGCCGTCCCGCAGGGCAGATTGCCCCCGGCTTCCTCGCCGATCTGGCCGCCATCGACCCCACCCACCCCTCATTATGCGCTCTTTCGCCCGGCCAACTGATCGACGGCCTGATCTTCGCCGCACCCGATTGCGTTGTCACCGATGTTTGGTCCGCTGGCCGCCACATGGTCCGGGGGGGCCGCCACATCCACCGCGACCAGATCACCGCAGGCTACCGCAACGCAGTCCGCACCCTGATGGCCGACCTGTGACATCATTCCGCGCCATCCAGACCGAAGTCCTGCGCCGCATCACCGACGGCCCGTGGGGGCCTGGAACCCTGCTTCCGTCCGAAACCGACCTCGCCCGCGACTTCGCCTGTTCCCGCGCGACGATAAACCGGGCCTTGCGCGAAATCGCCGACCTTGGCCTGATCGACCGGCGCCGCAAATCCGGCACCCGTGTCCGCATGGCCCCGGTCCGGCAGGCGCGCTTTGAAATCCCGCTGGTCCGTGCCGAGATTGAATCGCTCGGGGCCGCCTACCGCTATGCGCTTCTCAGCCGCGAAATCACACCCGCCCCCGACGCCTTGCGCGCCCAGTTGAACCTTGAACCCGGCGCGCAGGTCCTGCACCTGATCTGCCTGCACCAGGCCGACGGCGCGCCCTATCAACTCGAAAACCGCTGGATCAACCTTGCCGCCTTGCCACAAGCGGGCGATCAGGATTTCACCCGGCAAAGCCCGAACGAATGGCTTGTCGCCACCGTCCCCTTTTCCGAGGTCGAGATCAGTTTTCTGGCCACCGCCGCCACCGAATTGGAGGTGACGCATCTGAACCACCGCCCCGGCGACCCGGTGTTTCTGGTGAAACGGACGACATGGTGGCAAGGGGCCGCCATCACCCACACCGCGCTCAGCCATCGCCCTGGTCACCGGATGACAGCCCGCTATTGACGCCCCGCGATGGTCAAACCGGGCCAGAACCTGAAACATTAGATAATCAAACGGTGACAACAGATGGGGTTTCGCACGTCCCCGTTGACGTACAACCTGCGGAATGACGTCCCACGGGGCAACGAACAACGCTTTACTGTCAAAGGACAGAACGACCATGACCACGACTTCCGCATCGGCTCGGCCCAATGGTGTCATTCCCGAAATCGACGCCCGGACGCTTGGCCTGCTGTTTGTTGCGGGCTTTTTCGCCAGCAACGTGTTCGACCTGTGGGGGCAGGGCATCAGCCCGGCGCTGGGATTTGCCAACCTGTCGCCGCACGGTTTGGCCAAAAGCCTGCCTGGCGCTTGGCTTGCCCAACACAGATTTCGCGGGCTATTTCATGCATTTCTATCTGGTCGGTCTGATCGGCTACCCGGTCGGCTGGATATTCGGCTTCGCGCCGATCCGGCGTGCGATGATCGGGCAGACACACTCGTTCGTGCCTGCGTTTGTCTATGGTTTCTGCATGTGGATGTTCGCCATCGGTGGCATAACGGCAATCGCGGGTCTGCCGTTCTTTCTCGGCTTTACCGGGATCGCTTGGGTCGCTCTGGTGGGCCACGTGCTTTACGGCATCGTGCTGGTCGCGGTGCTTCAGGCGACAGATCGGGGCTGACCCAGCGCGCAGCCAAGGACGGCCAGATCTATCGGATCATCGATCGATCTGGTCACCCAAGGCAGTCGTTAACTTTCCACCAACCCCGCAGGCTTGTTCGACGCCAGAACGATGACATCTGCGCCATGCACCGCCCGCTGATAAAGGTCGATCACATCCTGATCCAGCATCCTGATGCAACCGGACGACACCGCGCGACCCAACTCCTTGGGGTCGGCATTGCCGTGTATCCGGTACAAGGTATCGACGCCGTTCTGAAACAGGTACAGCGCCCTGGCGCCCAGCGGATTGCCGGGGCCGGGGTCCATCCCGCCATTGGCCACTGAATAGGGCGCAAGGTCCGGGCGGCGGGCGATCATTGTCGTGGGCACCTTCCAGCGTGGCCATGTCCGCTTGAACTGCAATCGGGCGGTGCCCTGCCATGCAAACCCGGCCGCGCCAACGCTGACACCGTAACGCAGCGCAGTGTCAGCCGATTGCACGAAATGCAGCAATGCCGCATCGGGATCGACAACGATTGTGCCGCGCTTATAGCTTGGCCACGGGTTTGCCACCTGTTGCCGCCAGTATGCCGGGGCCAACACACCTTCCGGGATCGCGGCAATCTGATAGGGCTCGTCGGAGATCGCGCCGTAAAACGCTGGAAGCGGCGGATACGATGGTGGCGGGGCCACGACCGCCCTTGTGACGGCAGGTTCGGGGGGCGCACAGGCGGCAAGCCCTGCAACGGTGCCAAGGCAGACAAAGCTGCGTCGGGTCAACATGGGGTATTCCTTTGTTCAGAACTGATCCGGCGGCGCTATGCGCAAGACGGCCTATCAGACGGAACGGGGTGGACCCGTGGATGGTTCCATTGCTGCGGTGGCCGCCGTCCAATCGCCTGTCCGCAAGAAGCGCACGTTCCGCTGTGGCGGGATGCTGGTTGGTGGGGCAGCATGGATCGCCGGATCAGGGATGCAGGACAATCCGGGCAGCATCGCGGTCCGGCATTTCCGTGCAGCAAGCGCATAGGTCGGCGTTTGTGCTGGCATGGTGACATGCGGGCCCGACGACGACACCGAGGTGGCTGCTTCCGGCATGACCACAACCGACGACCGGGCGGTATGTGCCACGCCGTAGGCGTGCCACGGCAACACCACCAGCAGCATCAGCGCAAGGATCATCTGTCGCAAGGTCCACATCACAGGGTGATGACCCGCTGACGTCCAGACCTCAAGCTCGATAACGATGATTTGAAAACCTGACCCAAGGTGGTGCAAAGGTTGAAAATATTTAAACCGCACACAGCAAGTCATTGACACTAAACACCAAAGAGAACGTCCCACGGTGGGCGCGTCACACTACCCACCCCGTGCCACCCAATGCCCATCCCCGATATCGACCAGCCGAACCCGTTCGGGCCCCTTCCCGACCGGGTAGACCGGGCTGGGCACCTCGCCCGATGGACGAAGGCCGGGCGCGCGGACATGAGCAGGGTCCGGTACCGGAACCGCAGAGATCAGACGGCGGGTATAGTCATGCTGCGGATCGCCGAACACCTGCGCGCGGCTGCCCATCTCGACGATCTGCCCCAGATACATTACCGCGACCCGGTCCGAGATATTCTCGACTACTGCCATGTCATGGCTGATGAACAGAAACGCTACTCCGAATTCGGCCTGCAAAGCAGACAGCAGGTCCAACACCCGCGCCTGAACCGACACATCGAGAGCAGAGACGGATTCGTCGGCAATGATCAAGTCAGGCTGCAAAGCCAAAGCACGGGCAATACAAATGCGCTGTCGCTGCCCGCCGGAAAACTCATGCGGATAGCGGTCAAGCTGATCCGCCGTCAGCCCCACCCGCTGCATCAGATCGGAAGCGCGGGCGCGATTTTCTGCCCGCGTCCCCAAACCGTGGATCACCAGCGGTTCCGCAATCAAGCGACCCACGGTCATCCGGGGGTCCAGTGCTGCCATCGGATCCTGAAACACGATCTGCACCCGGCGGCGCAGCGCCCGAACCCCGGCGCGGTCCTGCCCGTTAAAGGACTGCCCACCGATCAGGATTTTGCCCTTATGCGGCACAAGACCCACGATGGCCTTGGCGATGGTAGATTTCCCGCAGCCGGATTCTCCCACCAACGCGAACGTCTCACCGCGACGGATGTCCAGACTGACATGCTCGACGGCGTGAACCTGCGCCGTGGCCCGGCCCAAAAGACCACCCTTCAACGGAAAGCGCACCACCACATCGGACAGGCTGGCGATTACGTCGGCCCGCACGGGCGGGCGCGGCTTGCCGCCCCCCAGACGCGGCACGGCAGCAAGCAGGCTTTGGGTGTAGGGCATTTGCGGCTTGGCAAAAATCCCGGCGGTGGTTGCCTGTTCAACCATTTGCCCGCCCTGCATCACGATCACCCGGTCGGCCATCTCGGCCACCACGCCCATGTCATGCGTGATCAAAATGATTGCCGTGCCCAGATCGCGTTGCAGATCGCGCAACAGGTCCAGAACCTCGCGCTGGATCGTGACGTCAAGCGCCGTCGTCGGCTCGTCGGCAATCAATACCTCGGGACGCAGGGCAATGGCCATGGCGATCATCACCCGCTGGCGCATCCCGCCCGACAGCTCGTGCGGATACTGCTGCATCCGGCGTTCGGGCTGCGACAGCCGCACGGCCTGCAACGCGGCCAGCGCCTGCGCGCGCGCCCCAGTCCGCGACACGGCCGTATGGGCGCGAATCGCCTCGGTCAACTGGGTGCCGACCGTTAGCACCGGGTTCAGGCTGGTCATCGGTTCCTGGAAAATCATCGCAATGCGGTCACCTCGCAGCGCGCGCATCTGTGGCTCTGGCAGAGTCGTCAGGTCGGTGTCGCCCAGATGCACCGAACCGCCGGTGACCTGCACGGCCGGCGGCGGCAGCAGGCCCATGATCGCAAGCGAGGTGATCGACTTGCCCGACCCGCTTTCCCCGGCAATCGCCAGAGTTTCCCCAGCGCGCAGAATGAAGGACAGGCTCTGCACAAGAGGTTTCAGGCCCGCTTCGGTGCGCACAGAAACGGTCAGGTCATGCACGCTCAGGACCACCGGGGCAGGGACCGCCCCAGGGGAAGCTTCAGTTTGCCTCATTCGAAAACGCAGCGCGGGAAGTAAAAGCTGACCACCCAGTTCGGCATATCGACGATTTCCGAAATTCGCAGATCGCCGCAGGTGGACACCAGCATGTAGGCGTCGACCGCCGCCATCCCGCGCTGGGCACATAAAAGGTCGATCATGCAAGCCACCGCATCGCGCGAGGCCGACATCAGGTCTGGCCCAATGCCGGTCGTCACCTCATACCCCTTTGCGTCCAGATGCCGGGTCACGGGACCGGGTGTGGTAAATCGCGGCGTTTTCAGGTTCGCGCCCTTCACCACGTCCAGCGTCAGGACAACATCCATCGGCGATTCGATGGCGGTGCCGCACACCTCGCCATCGCCCTGTGCGGCATGAGTGTCGCCCACGCTGAACAAGGCCCCTGGAACCTCGACCGGCAGATACAGGGTCACCCCTGCAGTCAGATCGCGGATGTCCAGATTGCCGCCAACCCGCCGCGGTGGGACGATGGAATGCAGGCCGGAGTCCGCAGGTGCATTACCGATGGTGCCCGCAAACGGCTTCAGCGGCACCCGCGCGTCGCGCCCAAAAAGCGCAGGCCCCATCTGGCCGGGATCGTAAGACCAGATGTGCAGCGCCGGTTCCAGAAACTGGTCGGCGAGCAGGCCGAAGCCCGGAATGTTCGCCGTCCAGCCAAACCCGCGCCCTTCAAAGGCGCGGGGGGTAAACCCTTCGATGGTGACCTTGATTGCATCGCCGGGCATTGCACCTTCGACATAGATCGGCCCCGACACCGGGTTGATCTTGCCGAAGTCGAGTGTCGCCACATCGGCCACGGTCGACGACGGGCCAAGTTGGCCCGCCGAGGAATCCTGACACTGAAACAGGATCGTCGATCCCGGCTCGGCGCGCAGAGCGGGGGGATTGCTGTTGTCCCAACCGAAGTGATGCTGCGCGCCGTGAATGGTGTAGTTGCAGGCCTTGCACATTTTACTTCACGAAAACGTAGTCATAGTTGACCGGGATTGATACCGGATCAACGTAAAGCGCATCCTCGCCGCCCATCCGGGCCGACTTCATCGTGTAGCGTTCCTCGTTGAACACCGGGACCCACGGCGCTTGCTCCATCACGCCCATATAGACTTCGGACCACAGCGCCATCCGGTCGGCAACCATCGCAGGATCGGCCATGCTGTCAGCTTCGGTCGCCTTGGCATCAAGCCCCGCATCGCAGAACTTGGACCAGTTCCAGCCACCCTCACCCGCACCACCACAGCCCAAGATCGGGCCGTAGAAGTTGGAAGGGTCGGGGAAGTCGGCGATCCATGCCATGCCGCCCGACCAGATCATCGGCGCGGTGCCAGCGCCGCCTGCCTCGATCACGTTGGCTTGTGCAAGGCTTTGCAGGTTCACCTTTACCCCGATGGCCGCAAGATCCTGCTGGATCGCCTGGGCGATGCGCGGGTTGGGATCGGTGTTCATCACGTAAAGGTCTGTCTCGAACCCGTCGGCCAAACCTGCCGAGGCCAGCAGCGCCTTGGCGCCTTCGACGTCATAAGGGTAACCGGCATAACCTTCGGTGTAGCCCGGCATCGACGGCGGCAGGGGTTGCGTCGCGGCCACTGCCCGGTTGTTGATGATCTGAGTGATCCGGCCTTTGTTGATCGCCATGTTGATCGCGCGGCGGACATCGACATTGTCTAAAGGCGCAATTGTGACGTTCAGCGTGATGTATCCGGTCTGCAACTGGCCGCCAACCACAACCTGTGCAGCTTGAGCCGGGTCGGCCATCACTTCGGTAAACTTGGCGGGTGGGATCCCGTCGCCGGGGACGTCAACCTCGCCACTTTGCAGGCGCAGCAGGGCGACGACCGGTTCCTGGCCGACCTCGAACAGCACTTGGTCCAGATAGGGTACGCCGGGACGCCAGTAATCAGCGTTCTTCTCGAAGACCAGTTTCTGACCCAATGTCCATTCCGCCAGCTTGAAGGCACCCGTGCCAACCGGCTGTTTGCCGAAATCGCCAGCGGCGGCGTCAACGGCTTCGGACGGCACGACCGAGGCGAAGTTCAGCGCCATGACATGCAGAAACGTCGCATCAGGCCGCGACAGGGTGATCGCGACAGTCAGCGGGTCGATGACCGCCACACCTTCAAGACTGGTGGCCGTGCCGCCCGACATGGCGTCATAGCCAGCGATCGAGGCAAAGAAACCAGCGCCCGGCGACTGCGTGACAGGATTGGTCACACGGTCCAGCGAGTATTTCACATCCTCGGCGGTCATCTCGCGCCCGTTGTGGAACTTGACCCCTTCGAGCAGTTTGAAGGTGTAGGTCAGCCCGTCATCGGACAGCGCATAGCTTTCGGCCAGACCGGGGCGCAGCGTGGTGGTGCCGGGGACGTAATCCATCAGCCCGTCGAACAGCGATTTGATCATCGACCAGTTCTGCCAGTCATAGCCGATTGCAGGGTCCAGAGTCGCCACGTCATCTTTGTAGGTGACGGTGATCGACCCGCCCGCTTTGGCGTTTGGATCGGGGGTGTAGTCTTGGGCCGCGGCGGGCAGGGCCAGTGCCAGCACCAGAGCGGTCGAGGCAAGCAGATGTTTCATGGTAGTCTCTCCTGTTGTCACTTCAGTTTTATTCGGGGGTCGATAAAGGGGGCGATCATGTCGGCGATCAAATTGCCCAGAACGATGGCGCAGGCCGATATCAGCGTGACGCCCATGATGATCGGGATATCCAGCCGCTGGATCGCCTGCCATGCAAGCTGCCCGATGCCCGGCCAGCCGAAGACCGATTCGACCACCACGATCCCGCCCATGAACACCCCGATGTCGATGCCGATCATCGCGATTACCGGCAGGATGGCGTTGGGCAGGGCGTGGCCCAGAACCACCCGTGCGCGGGTAAGCCCCTTGGCGCGGGCGGTGCGGACATAATCGGTGCGCAGCACATCGATCATCGAAGACCGCATCATCCGCGCATACCAGCCGGACCCGAGAATCCCGAGGGTCAGCGCGGGCAGCACCAGATGGGCAAACGTGCCGTAACCGCCAATCGGAAACCAGCGCAGTTGCACGGCAAAGACATACAGCATCAGCAGGCTGACCACGAATTGCGGGGCGGACACGGTGACGAAAGACACCATCATCAGCGCCTGATCGGCAAAGCGGTCGCGCCATAGGGCCGCGATGATCCCCATCGAAAGCCCGATCAGCAATTCCGCCGCAATCGCCGCTGCCATCAGTTGCAGGGTCGCAGGCAGCCGTGACGCGATCAACAGCGACACGTCGGATTTCTGCAGATAACTTCGGCCCATGTCCCCTTGAAGCAACGCCGTCAGATAGCGCCAGAATTGCCATAGAAACGGCTGATCCAACCCCAACTGCTCGCGGATGTTCTGCACGGTTTCCGGTGTCGCAGACCGCCCGGCGATCTGGCGCACCGGGTCTGCGGGCAGCACGAACAGCAGGAAAAAGGTGATGAACGCCACCCCCAGCAGGATCAGGGCAGACTGGATCAACCGCCGCAGCAGATATCCCGCCATCAGCTGCGCCCCCGCTGCGTCGGGTCCAGCACGTCGCGCAGCGCATCGCCGACCAGATTGAATGCCAGCGCCAGCAGGATGATCGCCAACCCCGGCAGGAACACCAGCCACGGGGCGGATTGAAAATAAGTCTGGTTTTCAAAGATGATGTTGCCCCAGCTTGGCGTTGGTGGCTGCACGCCCACCCCGAGGAAAGACAGCGTCGCCTCCAGCAGCACGCTTGTCGAAATTCCAAGTGTGCCCCAGACGATGATCGTGGGCACAAGATGCGGCAGGATGTGATGAAACAGGATGCGCCCCGTTCCCGCTCCCAGCGTGCGTTCGGCGGCGATGAAATCCCTTTGGGCCAGAGAGGTGGTTTCCGTATAGATCACCCGCGCCGTCTGCACCCAGTTCACCAGCGCAATCACCATCGCCACGATCCACAGCGACGGCGAAAAGATCGCGGCAAGACAGATCGCCAACAGCAGCGCCGGAAAGGCCATCATCAGGTCGGTGAACCGCATCAGGGCGGCCCCGATCCAGCCGCGAAAATAGCCCGCCGTCAGCCCGACCAGCGTGCCGATCAGCAACGCCAACCCATTGGCCACCACCCCGATCAGCAGCGATGTGCGCGCGCCATAAAGCAGACGGCTGAACAGATCGCGCCCCAGCAGGTCGGTGCCCAGAAGGTATGCCCCACCGGGCGGCATCGGCGCACCCTCCAGCGTCAGACCGTCGAAGTTCTGTTGATCGGGCGGGAAGGGTGCAATCCACGGCGCAAATACGGCCGCCACCACGACAAGCAGGATCATGCCAAGCCCAAAGACCGCCAACTTGCGCTGCAACAGCCGGTGCAACGCACTGCGCGGGCCACGATCAGCCCTGATTGCGCTGGTCATCTTTGCCCTCCGCACCGAGCCGCGCCACTACCCGATTGGCCGCATCTTCGAAACTGACCCGCCACGCCATCGCCATCTGGCGCAACTGGGCATAAGCCTCGGCTTCCGTCTTGCCGCGTGCGGCCAGCAACGCCACTGCCTGCACCACGGTCTGCCGCTGATCGAGCCGCTTTTGCAGGTCGGCCACCTCGGCGTTCAGTGCGCGATGCCGGTCAAAGCCCGCCCGTGCGATCAGCAGCGCCGAATAGGTGCCGTTGTCGCCTATCGGTTTGAGCAGTTGCGCATGTGCGCCGATCTGCAACGACCATTCAATCCGCCCCGGCGCCTCTGACCCTATCAGGGCTATCATCGGCATCGGGGCCGCTCGCGCAGGCCAGGGAAATTGCGCGTCATAGCCCATGTCGGTGTCGAAAAAGATGAAATCCGCCGCCAGCGCCTCTGGCCCGAGTTCAGGCCAGACCTGATCCACCACCAGCCCGATCGCCACCAACTGCCGGGTCAGCGCCTGCACCGTGGGGTGCGTGCGGTGCAGGATCGTCGCCCGCGCGCCGCCAAGGTTCTGAGTGCGAACCGGGCGGATCATGACACCACCCGCAAGGTGGCGGTTGCGGCGGGAACTGCGCGGGTCAGGAACGGATCGCCCGGCACCGTGCCGCGATGCTGGATGACCTTGAACGCGCCTTGACGGACTTGTGCGATGATCACCGGCAGCGCGGTATGATGTGTGCCCGCGTCAATCGGCCCCCCCGCCCCGGCCAGCAATGCCGCCAGTGGCAAGATTTCCACCCCCGGCCGATGCGCCAGCAGCCGAGCGAGTTCGCGCACGGCAGCATAACTCGCCGCTTCATGCGCCGAGGCGAACTGCCCCGGCCCCGGCCAGCCGGTAACGCCCTGAAAATATGGCCCGGCGGCGATTAGGCCGTCGGCAGCCTCGCCCAAGGGAGGCAATTCACATTCGGTCAGATTGCAAGACAACACCGGGCAAGAGCCTGCCCGGAAATGTGGATCCACCAGACCCAGCGCGTGATAGGCGCGCAAGAACGCATAGGACGACGCGCCTACCAGCGAGTTCAGCACGAAATCCGGCCGGGTCGCCCTGATCTCGGCGATCATCCGGTCAACGTCGCAGGCGCCGATAGGCAGATATCGCTCGCCCAGAACCTTGCCTCCCGCCGCCGTCACTATGCTACGGGCCAGCCGGTTGATCTCCCACCCCCAGATGTAGTTGGACCCGGTCAGATAAGCCCGCCGCCCGTGTGCGGGCAGCGCCCAGTCCAGCAGCGGCAACAGGTGCTGATTGGGGCAGGCATGGGTGTAAACGACGTGATCGGACGCCTCGAACCCTTCGTAGGGCAGCGGATACCATAGCGTTCCACCCAGCTTTTCAAGGCTGGGGATGACTTCCTTGCGGCTCCACGACGTCACGCATCCGATCACATGCCGCGCCGTTGTATCGCGCAGGATCTGTTCGCAGCACGGACCATACTGGTCGGCATTGCCGCCCGGATCGCGTTCGACCGGCACAAGATGCAGATCCAGCTTCGGATCGGCGTTCACCGCCGCAACGGCCGCAAGTGCCCCGGCACGGCTGGCTTCGCCGATCAGCGCGTAACTGCTGGATCGCGAATAGAGCATGCCGATTTCGATCTTGCGCTTCACAGCCGGTCACCCAAAAAAATAAGACACCCCTGCGATCCGGGCAAGGATCGCAACAGGGCATGATTGCCGATTTCGTGGTTTTCGATTTGTGACAAGTTCGCGCGCGCTGTCGGCGCTGTCAACGGTCCATGCGTAGTCGCTGCTGACTGAGCCGGTTTCAGCTGCAAACGGAAGGGTCAATCGCGGCCCAAATGCATTTTAACTTGGCAGATTGGGCCGCAGCACCGACAGCAGATCGTGTCGCGCTAGGTGTCCAGATGTGTGACGTTCAGCGCGTTGTCCTGAATGAACGCGCGCCGGGGTTCAACGACATCGCCCATCAGCTTGGTAAAGATGTCATCTGCCTCTGCCAGATCGTCAACCTTGACCTGCAACAGGGTCCGCGCTTCGGGGTCCAAAGTGGTTTCCCAGAGCTGTTCGGGGTTCATTTCGCCCAGACCTTTGTAGCGTTGCAAAGACAGACCCTTTTCACCCTCGGCCAGAATGGACTTCAACAGGTCGATCGGCCCGTGAATCAGTTGTTCGCGATCCTTGCGGATCAGGCGCGTCGGGTCGCGGTAGATGTCACGGGTGTTGACCGAGGCTTGCGACAGCCGCCGCGCCTCGCCTGACCGCAAAACAGCCCCATCCAGCGTGCGCAATTCCTCGACGCCGCGCAGCACACGTGACAGGCGGATGCCGTGATCCTGGGTAATGCGACCCGACCAGCCCTTTTCATATTCGACCGCGATCATGTTCAGCCGCTTGGCCACGGTGTCGGCCACCGATTGCAGATCGGCGTCGGCCTGGCTTGCGTCGAACGCGCCTGCCAGCGCCGCCTGTTCCAGTATCCCGCGCGGGTAATGCGTCGGGAAGGCGTCCAGCACCCGGCGGAACTGCCGCGCACCGTCCAGCACGCGGGCAAGATCGGCCCCGGCAATCTCTTCGCCATTGGTCAGCCGCAGAACAGCGCCGTCGATGCCCATCTCGACGAGGTAATCCTCCAGCGCCGCCTGATCTTTCAGGTAGACCTCGGACTTGCCCCGCGCGACTTTATACAATGGCGGCTGCGCGATATACAGGTAGCCCCCCTCGATCAGTTGCGGCATCTGGCGGAAGAAAAATGTCAACAGCAGCGTGCGGATGTGCGCGCCATCCACATCGGCGTCGGTCATGATGACGACCTTGTGGTAGCGCAGCTTGGCGATGTTGAATTCATCCCGCCCGATGCCGGTGCCAAGTGCGGTGATCAACGTGCCGATTTCCTGCGACCCCAGCATCCTGTCGAACCGTGCCCGTTCGACGTTGAGGATCTTGCCCCGCAGCGGCAGAACCGCCTGATTGGAGCGCGAACGGCCCTGCTTGGCGCTGCCACCGGCCGAGTCGCCCTCGACCAGAAAAATCTCGGCTTTGGAGGCGTCTTTCTCTTGGCAATCCGCGAGCTTCCCCGGCAGGTTCGACACATCCAGCGCCGTCTTGCGCCGCGTCAGGTCGCGCGCCTTGCGGGCCGCCTCGCGTGCCAGCGCAGCCTCGATGATCTTGCCGACGATTATCCGGGCGTTGGCCGGGTTTTCCTCGAACCATTCACCCAGCTTTTCGTTCACCAAACCTTCGACCGCTGCGCGCACCTCGGACGATACCAGCTTGTCCTTGGTCTGGCTGGAAAACTTTGGGTCCGGCACCTTGACCGACAGCACGCAGGTCAGCCCTTCGCGCGCGTCGTCGCCGGTGAAATCGACCTTCTCTTTCTTGGCGATCCCCGACGCCTGGGCATAGGCGTTGATGCAGCGGGTGAGCGCCCCGCGAAAGCCCGCCAGATGTGTGCCGCCGTCGCGCTGCGGAATGTTGTTGGTGAACGGCAGCACCATCTCGTTATAGCTGTCGTTCCACCACATCGCGACTTCGACGGAAATTCCACCCTTGTCGCCAAGAATGTAGATAGGCTCGGGCATCACCGATGTCTTTGAACGGTCGAGGTATTTCACATATTCCTTGACGCCGCCTTCGTAGAACAACTCGCTCCGCAGCGGTTCGGCGGGCCGTTCATCCTCGATGATGATCCGCACGCCCGAATTCAGAAACGCCAGTTCCCGCAGCCGGTTTTCCAGTGTCTTGAAGCTGTAATCAAGGTTGGAAAACGTCCCCTGTGGGATGTTGGACTTTGCCGACGCCAGAAACCGCACCTCGGTACCGCGCATCCCCGGCGCGGGGCCGACCGGATAGACATGCACCACGCAGTCTCCATGTTCGAACCGCGCGCGATATTCGGTGTCGTCGCGCCAGACCGTTAGCTCCAGCCATTCTGACAGCGCGTTCACGACCGAAACTCCAACCCCGTGCAAGCCCCCCGACACCTTGTAGGCGTTGCCGGACTCGTCGGTGTTGTTGAATTTGCCGCCTGCGTGCAGCTGGGTCATGATGACCTCCGCCGCCGATACGCCCTCTTCCTGATGGATGCCCACCGGAATGCCGCGCCCGTTGTCGCGCACTGATACGCTGCTGTCGGCGTGGATTTTCACGGTAACTGCGGTCGCATGGCCCGCCAGTGCCTCGTCAATGCCGTTGTCCACGACCTCATAAACCATGTGGTGCAGGCCCGACCCGTCGTCGGTGTCGCCGATATACATGCCCGGCCGTTTGCGAACGGCCTCCAACCCCTTGAGAACCTTGATAGAATCGGCACCGTATTCTTCGGGCTTTTTTGCCGCTGCGGTCATGGTCGAAAACCCCTTGCCTTGTGCGCCATTCTTAGCGGTTCGGGCAGGGAATGTCACGCCGATGACACAAGATATTGCGTCAAGTCAGCGCAATCACGACGCCCACGCCAATCAGCAGCAGACCCGAGATCAGGTTCATCCGCTGCAACCGCGCGGGCGTCGCCAGCATCGCCCGTGCGCGGTCCAGAAACCGCGCAAGCATGATGTTTCCCAACAACGGTACAAAGACCGATACGGCGATGATCATGGCAATGTCCGGCCCTGTCAGCCGCGTCAGATCAAAGAAACCCGGCAGAACGCCCATGTAGAACAAGATGGCCTTGGGGTTGCCGAATGCCGCCGCCACGCCCGTCGCAAAGCCCGCCCACTTCCCCGGACGGGTCAGCGCGCGGTCGGCCTTCAACGTCCTTGCGGACTTGCGCAGCAGCAGCGCGCCCATCGCTGCGAAGGTCAGCGCTGCCACCCAATGCAGAGCAGTCAGAAACCCGCCATAAACCGACAGAATCCAAGAAAGCCCAAAGATCGCTGCCAGCGGCCAGACCGCATCCCCCAACGTCACACCGACGGCCAAGGGCCACGCCGCAGCAAACCCGCCCGACAGCGCCCGCGCCATCAGAGCGACCCAGACCGGCCCCGGCACAGCCCACAGCGCCGCCATCGCACCTGCGTACAGCAGCACCTCGCGCAAGGTGATGGTCATCCGGAAATCCTTGAGACGCCGGCCGTCTCCGCCACCGTCAGCATGTGCCCGCGCGCGCCCAGACTGTCGAACAGCCCGGCTTCCGTTCCCGTCATCAGGGCCTGCGCTCCCAGACGGCAAATCTCGTCGTACAAAGCCGCCCGTCGCGCGGCGTCCAGATGGGCTGCCACCTCGTCCAGAAGCAAAATCGGCGCCTGCCCCAGATCGGCGGCCAAGGCGCGGGCGTTGGCCAGCAACAGACTGATCAGCAACGCCTTCTGCTCACCGGTCGAACACTGATCCGCCGCCGTCCCTTTCGCCGCATACCGTGCAGCAAGGTCTGCACGGTGCGGCCCGGTCAGCGTCCGCCCCGCCGCCATGTCACGCCTGCGCCCTTCGGACAGGACGTTGCCCAACGGCCCCGGCAACTCGCCCTCGGCCCCGATAATCGCCAGGTCGGCCCGCGGAAAGGCGGTTTCCGCGCCCTCCTGTGCCCGCGCCAGCCGATCCAACGCGGCTTGCCGGTTGGCGACGATCCGCGCCCCGAACCCGGCCATCTGCATCTCCAGCGCCCCATACCAATGCGCGTCCGTCACCTGATCGCGCAGCAGTCGGTTGCGATCGCGCATCGCCTTGTCATAGCCTAACACCGCCTCGGCGTGATCCGGCGCGAAACTAAGCGTGACGCGGTCCAGAAACGCCCGTCGCCCTTCTGCCGCCTCGATCCACAGCCGGTCCATCGCGGGCACGAGCCACAACACCCGCAAGATCCGCCCCAGATGCGCCTGCGTGACGGGTTTGCCATCGACGCGAACCTGTCGCCCCTCGCCCGGTCCTGCCCAGGTTTCGATCTCATGCGCAGCGCCAAGGCCATTGACCTCGCCGTTGATCTTCCACCCGACGCCTTCCGGTCTGCGTGCCAGATCAGCTGCCGCCGCGCGGCGAAGCCCGCGACCGGGCGACAAGAGCGACACCGCTTCAAGAATATTGGTCTTTCCCGCACCATTCGGCCCGACAATAGCCAAAGGTCGCCCATCAAAGGTTAGACGCCCCGCGCGGTGGCTGCGAAAATGCGACAGTGTCAGCGCCGTGATCGCCAGACCTGCCACTTCAACCCCTTCATCTGTTAAAAAATATCCCGGGGGTTTGGGGGCTGGCCCCCAACCTTAGTGCTACACGCGCATCGGCATGACGACGTAGATTGCCGAAGTGTCGTTGCCCTCGCGCATCAATGTCGGATCGCCAGACGAGTTGAACAGGAACACCGCGTTTTCCCGGTCCACCTGACTTGCAATTTCCAGCAAGTATTTGGCGTTGAAGCCAATTTCAAGCCGTTCATCGGAATAGGCGACAGCCAGCTCTTCCTCGGCATTACCACTGTCAGGCGCGTTGACTGACAGGATCAGCCGGTCTTCGTCCAAGGACAGCTTTACTGCCCGGCTGCGTTCAGACGACACGGTGGCAACGCGGTCAACGGCCTTGGCAAATTCTGACGCGTCTACTTCTAGCCTGCGCGAGTTTCCCATGGGAATCACCCGGTTGTAGTCCGGGAATGTCCCGTCGATCACCTTGGATGTCAGGGTGATCATGGGGGTGGCGAAACGGATCTTGGTTTCCGACACCGACACCGCGATGATCGCCTCGTCGTCGTCCAGCAACTTGCGCAATTCGTTGACGGTTTTGCGCGGCACGATCACACCCGGCATGGTCTGTGCGTTGGGCGGAAGGGGGGCGTCGATGCGGGCGAGGCGGTGGCCGTCGGTGGCCACGCAGCGCAGGACGGGTCCCAATTCCCCGGTGGATACATGCAGATAGACGCCATTGAGGTAGTAGCGCGTCTCTTCGGTCGAGATGGCGAATTTAGCTTTGTCGAACAACCGGCGCAGCACGGGGGCTGGAGCCGAGAAGTTGGTGGTGTATTCCGAAGATGCCATGACGGGGAAATCCTCGCGCGGCAGGGTCGCAAGGCTGAAGGTCGATCGCCCGGCGGTGATCACCAGTCGCCCGGTGGCTGCATCATCCGACAAGGTCACCAGCGCGCCGTCGGGCAGCTTGCGAATGATCTCGTGCAACATTACCGCAGATACGGTGGTTGACCCCGCCCGTTCTACCATGGCCGGGGCTTTGTCGACCACTTCAATGTCGAGGTCGGTAGCGCGGAAGCTGACGTTGGACCCTTCCGCCTCGATCAGCACGTTGGCGAGAATCGGGATTGTGTTTCGCCGTTCGACCACGGATTGGGCCTGCGCCAGCGCCTTGAGAAGCGTCCCGCGTTCGATGCTGAGTTTCATTGGTCCATTCCCTTGGCCGTCTGTGTGCCGCCCCTGTCGGGGAAGCTGAAATTAGCGCAATCTTGAGGTTTCACAAGGGTTTTGGCGTTGCTGTCCCCATGTGCTATCCGATTTGACCTAAATGCCTGAGATCGCTGCGTTTACGCAACGGTTTTGCCTGCTTTTCGCGGTCTGCCCGCTGCGGACCTTCTGTACACCCCCTGTGCAGACGATTGGGCGCGGTTTTTGTCGTTAACCCTGCGGCGCGAATCAGGGAAAACGGCGGGGTGAATTCCGTCCTACCCTTGCAGCGCGCGGCGCAGCATGGCGAGGTTGTCGGCCAGATCGCTGTCTGTCGCCATCAACTCTTCGATCTTGCGCACGCCGTGCATGATCGTTGTGTGATCGCGCCCGCCAAACCGCCGACCGATTTCCGGCAAGCTGCGCAGGGTCAGTTGCTTGGCCAGATACATCGCGACCTGACGGGGCCGCGCGATGTTGCGGACCCGCTTGGGACCGATCAGGTCGGAAAGGCGGATGTTGTAATGCTCGGCCACTTTGCGCTGAATTTCCTCGATCGTCATCTTGCGGTCCGAGGCGCGCAGGATGTCGGACAGACAATCCTGCACTAGATCCAGCGTGATTTCCCGACCCACAAGGCTTGCGAACGCAAACAGGCGGGTCAGCGCGCCTTCGAGAACGCGGACATTGGTGGTGATGCGGTGGGCCAGAAATTCGAGCACGCCGGGGGCAAGGATCAGGCCCTTGTATTGCTGGCGGTAGAATTCGACCTTTTGTTGCAGGATGCCAAGCCGCAACTCGTAGTCGGTCGGATGCAGGTCCACCACCAGCCCGCATTGCATGCGCGACTTGATGCGGTCTTCCATATCCTTGATTTCGCCCGGTGCGCGGTCCGCCGAGATCACGATCTGTTTGTTCTGGTCAACCAGCGCATTGAAGGTGTGGAAAAACTCTTCCTGCGTCGAATCCTTGCCCGCCATGAATTGCACGTCATCTACCATCAGCACATCGACCGACCGGAACAGGTCCTTGAAATCCATGATCTGATGTTCGCGCAGCGCCCGGACGAACCGATACATGAACTGTTCTGCCGACAGATACAGCACGCGCAATTCGGGTTGGCCTGCCTGCAATTGCTGGGCGATGGCATGCATCAGGTGGGTTTTTCCCAAGCCAACGCCGCCATAAAGAAACAGCGGATTGAAGGTGACAGGACCGCCTTCGGCAACGCGCCGGGCTGCGGCGTTGGCAAGCTCGTTGGGCTTGCCGACCACAAAGTTGTCGAACGTGTTTCGCGGATCGAGCGATGCACCGGGCAAGTCGTCATCGCCAGCCGACCGCGATCGCGCCGTTGCTTTGGCCGCGGGTTTCGCAGCAGGTTTCGCAGCGGCCCGTTGAGGTTGCCTTGTCGTCACGCTGAATTCCAGACGACCAATCTGGGCGCCTGCCTCGTTCAACAGCGTCAGGATGTGGTCGGAGAAATTGCGCGACACCCAGTCGGCGAAAAACGTCGTGGGAACGCCAAAGTGGGCCACGCCGTCAGACAGGCTTAGCAGCGTCAAAGGTTCGATCCAGGTTTGGTGGTTGTTCTTGCCGATCCGGCTGATCATCGCGCCTTGAACGCTAGCCCAGGTATCTTGTGTCATCTTTTTGTTCTGCCCCAAGTGGCCCGTCCGGTTGATACCGTCGTTGCCGCAATTTTTTCACGTTACCCATTAAGACTGGTCCGCTCCAAGACAGGAGACAGCCAGCGATTCAAATGCGCCGTTTGGGACATGTTACGCAAAAGGGCCACCGGAAGCACCGGAGCCCAATTTCATATGGCAAGTGCCACCCATAAAACAGGGTGAACAAACCAATTGATCACAAACACTTTTCCGGGTTTCAGCAAGAACGCTTGGCAGCAGCTGTTCCGGTATTCGGTTTGCAATCGTCTCATGTCCCCCAAGTCAACGTGAATCGCTTTCTGAAGGTAGCAAGGCGTTGCGTGCGTCTGCAACTGAACTTCGCAGTTGACAGGGCTTTGTCTGCGGCGAATCCCGTGGCCTGTGTAAATCCGCCACTCTGACTTGATTTCGGCTAGCGCGACGTCAGAAATGCGAAAGACTTGCCCCTTGCGAGGACACGTCTTTTGACTTGCGGGCTTGTCGTATGATCAGGCGGTCGCGGCTGCCCCAAGGGTTTTGACCCGGCTGGACAGACGCGACATTTTGCGGGCCACGGTGTTCTTGTGCAACACGCCCTTGCTCACGCCGCGCATCAGTTCCGGTTGAACGGATTTCAGGGCAGCGGCAGCAACGGTCTGGTCACCCGAGGCCAGAGCCTCTTCGACCTTGCGCAGGAAGGTGCGGATCCGCGAGCGGCGCGCCTTGTTCACGGCATAACGCGTCTCGGACTGACGGGCGCGCTTTTTGGATTGGGCGGTATTTGCCATAGGTGTCGGGTTCCGGTGTTCTGAGAGCGAATTCTGAAGTAGCGTCATTAGGCGCTGCTTGGGGCCATGTCAACCGGGTTGTTACCGGGATGTCACTTGTCGCGAAACTGCGGTGTGCGCTTTTCAAGGAAAGCCGCCATGCCTTCGGTCTGATCTTCGGTGGCAAACAGGGCGTGGAACATGCGCCGTTCAAACAGCAGGCCTTCGTGCAGCGGCGATTCTTGGGCGCGGTTAACCAGTTCCTTGACGGTCATCGTCGAGATCAGCGATTTCTCGGCGATTTTCTGTGCGGTCTTCATCGTCTCTTCCATCAGCGATTTCGCGGGATAGACCCGCGAGACGAGGCCGCAGCGTTCGGCCTCTGCCGCATCCATGAAGCGCCCCGTCAGGTTCATGTCCATCGCCTTGGACTTGCCGACGGCCCGCGTCAGCCGTTGGGTGCCGCCCATACCAGCACAGATGCCAAGGTTGATTTCGGGCTGGCCGAATTTTGCCGTGTCTGCGGCAAGGATGAAGTCGCACATCATCGCCAATTCGCAACCGCCGCCAAGGCAATAGCCCGACACCGCGGCGATCATAGGCTTGCGTGCCCGGGTGATCGCCTCGATCTCGGGGCCGAACATGTCTTGCATGAAGACTTCGGCAAAACCCTTGGTCGCCATTTCCTTGACATCGGCCCCTGCGGCAAAGGCTTTTTCCGACCCGGTAAGGATGATGCAGCGAACCGTCGGATTGGTATCGGCAGCAGTGACGGCCAAGGCCAGTTCCTGCATCAACTTGATGTTCAGGGCATTCAGCGCGTCGGGGCGGTTCAACCGGATGACGGCAACATAGTCCTCAACCTCGACGATCAGCGTTTCATAGGCCATTGGTGGCTCCTGATGGTGACTTGCAGGACTCCTAACAGCAACGCGGGCGTTATCAAGTCGGTGTTGGAAGAAGGGGCTGACAGGTCGGGCAGTGGAAGGACGATCTGCCGGACTGCACGGTGCGGTTGATTGTGTCCGTGCAATCGGGGGTTGGGCAGGGATCGCCCTCGTGGTCATAAACCGCGAATCGGTGTTGAAAATAGCCCAGTTCACCGTCGGTCTGACGGAAGTCGCGCAAGGATGATCCGCCTGCGGTGATCGCTTCGGTCAAAACGTCGCGGATGATCGGGACAAGGACGGCGGTGTCTTGCGCGGTAAGTGAAGCGGCGAGGCGCAGGGGTGAGATGTGGGCGCGGTAGAGGGTTTCGCAGACATAGATGTTGCCCAGACCCGCGATGACGGACTGATCCAGCAGCGCGGATTTGATCGGGGTCATCCGGCCGTTCAGGCGCCGGGCAAGATAGATGGCATCGAACGCGTTGCCCAAAGGCTCGGGCCCGAGTTTCGCCAGAAGCGGGTGGGCGTCGGCACTGGCGGTTGTCATCAGGTCCATCGCACCAAAGCGGCGGGCGTCGTTGAAGGTGATGCGCGTGCCATTGGCCATGTCGAACACGACATGGTCATGTTTTTGCGGAGCGGGGTGGGCGTGATGAAAGCCGCCCACGATCTGGCCCGAAATCAGGATGCGGCCGGACATGCCGAGGTGGATCAACAGAGTTTCGCCGCTGTCGAGGTCCGCAAGGAGATACTTCGACCGCCGCCGCAGCGCGGTTACCGTGACCCCGGTCAGCCGGTCGGCCATGCGGGCGGGCAGCGGCCAGCGCAGGTCGGGACGGTTCACCTGGGCCGCGTCGATTCGCTGGCCTTCCATGACCGGCAAAAGGCCGCGTCGGACGGTTTCAACCTCGGGCAGTTCGGGCATCGCAGGCTTTCATCGTACACTTTCGGACAGCCTGGCGCATTGCAGCGGCGCTTGGTCGGCCTATAAGTGCATCAGCAGCAAGGACGGCAAGCCCCCATGAGCGAAGATCCCACCACCCATTTCGGATTTCAGACCGTGCCACAGGCTGAAAAGGCCGGGCGCGTGCACAGTGTGTTTTCGTCCGTGGCCAGCAAATACGATGTGATGAACGATTTGATGTCGGGCGGTGTGCATCGTTTGTGGAAAGAAGCGATGATGGATTGGCTGGCGCCACGGCCCGGCCAGCGGCTGCTGGATGTGGCGGGGGGCACTGGCGATGTGGCGTTCCGGTTCCTGCGGCGCGCACCGGGGGCGACGGCGGTGGTCTGCGATATGACGGCGGCAATGCTGGAGGCGGGCAAGCAGCGCACCGAGCCGGAAGCGGCGCAGGTGGACTGGATCGAAGGCGATGCGATGGCGCTGCCGTTCCCGGATGCTTCGTTTGACGTTTACACGATTTCCTTCGGCATCCGGAACGTGACCCTTATCGCCGATGCGCTGCGCGAGGCCTACCGGGTTCTGAAGCCGGGCGGGCGGCTGATGGTGCTGGAGTTCAGCCGCATCCCGAATGAAACGGTGCAATGGGCCTATGACCGCTATTCGTTCAACGTGATTCCCGTGATGGGCCGCGTCGTGACAGGCGACCGTGACAGCTATCAGTATCTGGTCGAATCGATCCGGCAGTTCCCGGATCAGGAGACGTTTGCAGGCATGATCCGCTTGGCTGGGTTCGGTCTGGTCAAGTATCGCAACCTGACGATGGGGGTTGCGGCGCTGCACTCGGGCTGGAAACTGTGAGAGGACCGCACAACATCCTGCGGCTGATCCGGACGCTGGCGACGCTGGAGCAGACCGGGGCGCTGGACGTGGTGCTGGTGGCGTTTCAGGCCCCCAAGCGCGCACGGATCGCGGCCAAAGTGCTGGGCTGGCCGTTCAAATGGCTGGGACTGCGGGGCGATCCGGCGCTGCCCCCGGCGACGCGGGCGCTGACGGCGCTGGGCCCGGCTTATATCAAATTCGGGCAAATTCTATCGACAAGGCCCGATATCGTGGGCGACGAATTGGCGTTGCAGTTGCAATACCTGCAAGACAAGCTTCCCCCCTTCCCCACCCATGTCGCCAAGCAGATGATCGCCGGAGAGCTGCTGTTGCCGGTGGACGAGATTTTTTCTGCGTTTTCCGAACCGGTCGCGGCGGCGTCGATCGCGCAGGTGCACCGGGCGACGTTGCGGGCAACCGGGCAGGATGTGGCAGTAAAGGTGCTGCGCCCCGGCATCGGTCGGGCGTTTCAGCGCGACATCGACGCGTTTTATCTGATGGCGCGCACGATCGAGATTGTCGCCCCATTTGCGCGCCGTTTGCGCCCGATGGAAGTGATCACCCATTTCGAAGGCGTGGTGAAGGGCGAGCTGGACCTGCGGCTGGAATGTTCGGCGGCGTCCGAGTTTGCCGACAACACCAAGAGTGACGCAGGCTTTCAGGTGCCAAAGCCGTTGTGGGACCTGTCGGGGCGGCAAGTGATGGTGCTGGCCTGGGCCGAGGGGGCCAACATGGCGGACAACGCGGCGATTGATGCCGCGGGGCATGACCGCAAGGCGCTGGCGGCGCGGGTGCTGTCGTTGTTCTTGTCGCATGCGCTGCGCGACGGGTTGTTTCACGGCGACATGCACCAAGGCAACCTGAAGGTGGCGGCGAATGGCGACATCATCGCGCTGGATTTCGGAATCATGGGGCGGATCGACGAATACACCCGCCGCGTCTATGCCGAGATCCTGATGGGGTTCATCCAGAAGGATTACCGTCGGGTTGCAGAGGTGCATTTCGAGGCAGGCTATGTGCCGCCCAACCGCGACATCGACGAGTTTGCCCGTGCGCTGCGGGCGGTGGGCGAGCCGATTTTCGGGATGGATGCCAACCGGATTTCGATGGCGCGGTTGCTGTCTTATCTGTTTGAGGTGACGGAACGCTTTGGGATGGAGACGCGGACCGAGCTGATCTTGTTGCAGCGCACGATGGTGGTGGTCGAAGGCGTGGCGCGGGGGTTGGACCCGCAGATCAACATCTGGCAGGTCGCGGCACCTGTCGTGACGTCCTATGTCGCCAAGAGTGTGGGGCCGTTGGCCCTGCTGCGCGATCTGCGCCAGACGCTGATGGTTCTGTCGCGGTTCGGGCCGCGCCTGCCCGGTATCGTCGAGCAGGCGCTGATCCGTCAGGCGGTGCAGTCGGGGCCGGTTGAACCGTCTCGGACGTTGCCGTTGTGGGCGGCGGTTGCCGTGGCGGCATTGGCACTGGTGACAGGTCTGGTGCTGGGCGAGGTTTTGTAGCCTTTACGGCACGCGCAGGGCGGTGACGTTTTCGGCGGCCACTCTTACGCCGCCCGCCAACATCAGCGTCGTGCCACCCGGTCCGCCTTGCGCCTCGAGGATAAGGGCATATGATTCGACGGGAGTGGTCGCCAACAGCGTCTCGCCTGCGTAGCTTTCCAGCGACAGGGAATACGTGCCGGTCGGCAGTGGGTTGCCCGTGGCATCGGCCCCCAGCCATTCATAGGGGTCGCCTGTGACAGGAAGCTCTTCCCGGCTGACGAGGCGCCCGCCGGAATCCGTCACTACCAGAACCGCACGGTCGGCGTTGGAGGCGGGGTTGGGCGACAGGGCGACAGGCGCGCCTTCGTAGTAAACCGGCACAGCCGCCCGCGCTTCCTGCCCGATCCAACCGGCAAGCTGTGCCATGCTCATCATGCCGAACTGGGTGTTCAGCGATTCGAGCAGATCGTTGGTCAGCGTCTGCTGTTCAACGCCTGCAAAGGTCGCAAGTTGCACTGCAAAGTCTGACGAAGCGACCGGGTCAAGCGGGTCCTGATTCTGCAACTGGGTGGTCAGCATCAACAAGAACGTCTTGTAGTCAGACGCAATGGCCGGTCCCGGGGCGGTGGTTGGGCTTGCCCCGAAGGCTGTCGGGTTGGTGGTCGCGATATCCATGTCGGATCCTTTACAGGCGCAGGTCGAGCCCGCCGCCCGGTTGCTTGCCGTGGGGCTGGCTCTGGGGTTTCGGGGCGGTTGATTGCTGTTCGGGCAGGGGGGGTGGCTGGTGGGCTGTGGCAGATGGTGGGGGGGGATGTTGCTGTCCGCCCTGACCGCCTTGTGCAAAACTGAGCGTGGCACCTGCATAGCCCGCCTGCCGAAATTCGGACAGCAGCTGATCCGCATTGCGGCGCAGCAGGTCCAGTGTTTCGGGTCGTTCGACGATCAGGTGAATCCGCATCTGGTCGCCGGTTTGGGTTATCTCGAACCGCAACCGACCCAAATCTGCAGGTGTCAGGACAAGTTCGACGATGCCTGCCCCGGATTGGGTGGCGGCAAGGACGATGGCAGGGGCCGTCGCCGGGGGCAGGGGCGGTGCGGCAGAAGACGGTGCAGCAGCCGTCGAAGCGGTAGAAGGCACCGGGGAATTTGCGTTGGTCGACGGTTGGGGGACCGGGGTGGCATCGGTGGACGATGCTAGTGCCACAATGCCGCTGTCCAATGAAGCAGGGGTGGCTTTGGTTTGGTGGGCGGTCGCGCCTTGCAGCGGTGCGGGGTCAGGGCCCACAGACGCCAGAGCCTGATCTGACGCGCGCATCAGGATGGCCACCTCGGCAGTGCGGGCCGGGTGGCGGTCGGGCGGGACAGACTGTTCGGGGGCGGCGTCCCCAGGCGCTGCGGGGAGTTGAGACAGCGGATCGGTGTGGTGCGTGGCGGGCATCGAAGACTGCCGCGTTTGAGGGGGCGGTTCGGCACCCACCCGCTCACCCCCCATTCGGCCCGTTAAAAGGGCGGGATCGAGACCCGAATCAAGAGCCTGCGGCAGATCGGGCGAAGGGTTGGTGGTGGCCGGAACGGATATGGGTTGGGCCGTGGCGACGGCGACTCCGCCAGAGCCAGTCCGGTCTGGCACTGGCCAAGCCGTTTTTTCGGGGAAGGTCGCAGACCCCGGACCATCCGCCGCCGCGCGCAACAGAACAGACGTCTCTGCCGACCCGGCAAGATGACGCGTGCTGGCTACGGCAACCGGAGCTTTTGTCACGGACGACAATGGCGTGGCTGAGGTTGTCGAACCTTCGCCATCGGCGGTGTGCAATTGGGCCAGCGGATCTGGTTTGGAAGGCACGCCGGACGTGCCGAGTGGCGCGGGGCGCGTGGCATGCTGTGGGGCGGTCGACGGGTTGGCCGCAATCGGCATTTGGGCTTGCGGATCCGATGGCAGTTTGTCGGGATCCACGAGACGGGCCGCGCCTGCGTTGCCGGCGATATCCCGTGATGTCGCAGGTGTCGGTTCTGCGGGCATGGCCGCAATCGGCACGGGAGCCGACGGGGCAGTCAGGGAATCGGGTGCTGTTGCCGGGTCGCGGACCTTTTCTGCCGGGTCGGGCTGTGTCGGCGCAGGCGTCGTGGCATCAGCATTGTCATCTGATCGCGCCTTCAGCGCGTCAGCCATGGCTGACCGAAAGGCCTGCCCTGCGGCATCGTCACTGACGCCGCCTTTCGCGGGGTTTGGGGTGGAGGCCCGTGTGGCCTGAACCAAGCTTGGGATCTGGGGAATCATCATCATCCGACTTCTGCCGTTACTGGCCCGATCATTCCGCCAACTGGTTACCACCTGTTTACCGCCACCGCAGATAGTGATCCGCAATTCCCCAATAGTGAGGCTTCCATGCAGATTTTTCCCATCGTCGGCCCCGAATCCCCGCAAACCTTGCCCAAACCCGACCGCGGCCCTGATGTGCTGATGGAAAAGGCCCGCGAACTGGAAGCCGCCTTTCTGGCAGAGATGCTGGCCCATGCCGGTCTGGGCAGCATGCCGGACGGCGGCTTTGGTGGAGGCATCGGGGAAGAACAGTTTGCGTCTTTCCTGCGGCAGGAACAGGCCGAACAGATGGTGCGGCACGGCGGCATCGGTCTTGCCGAACATCTGTTCCGCGCCATGACACAAGGAAGCACGCAATGACCCCAAGCGATACCATGACAGACTCCGGGGCCGATCCGATGGCCGTTCTGCTGGACCGGGCGCATGCCGCGCTGACCCATGCCGATTACGCCGATCTGGGTCCGCTGACCGCTGAAATCGAGGCGGAACTGGCGCGGTTGGAAATCAGCGGCGATGTGGCCGCCCTGCTGCGGGTGCAGACCCGCGCGCTGCGCAACGAGACATGCCTGCTTGCCACCCAGCGCGGGTTTCGTGCCGCACGCCGCCGGGTGGAAGAGATCAAGGCGGCACGGTCCGGCCTTGTGACCTATGACACCAAAGGTCGGCGGGCCGAACCGCATCCGACCGGGGAATTGACAAGAAGGTTCTGAGGGCTTGTTTCAAATGCTTCGCATCCTGCGGGACGCGATTAGCAGGTCATTAGAACTTCCCAGCTTTATTGGCCCTGCATCCCAAGACGGGGTGGCGCGAACGGCAAACGCCCGACGCATTGGAAAGAAAGCCCTTATTCGCCGCCCCGCTGCGGGTGGTTTCAACGCGCCAGGCGAAAAGCGCCGGCATATCCAAAGGAACTCCTATGTCGTCCATTCTGACCAACAATTCGGCCATGGTTGCCCTGCAGACCATGAAGTCAATCAACAAGAACATGGCGATGACCCAGTCGGAAATCTCGACGGGCAAATCGGTTGCCAGTGCCAAGGACAATGCCGCCGTCTGGGCGATTTCCAAAGTGATGGAGTCCGATGTCAAAGGCTTCAAGGGTATTTCGGACAGCCTCGCGCTGGGCGGCTCGACGGTTGCCGTGGCCCGCAAGGCGTCCGAAGCCGTCACCAAGCTGCTGACCGAAGTGAAGGGCAAGATTGTCGCCGCGCAGGAAGAGAATGTGGATCGCACAAAGATCCAGACCGACATCACCGAACTGACGAAACAGATCGGATCGGTCGTCGGGGCCGCCCAGTTCAACGGGCTGAATCTGATCAACGGCTCGAGCACCGACTCTGTCAATATTCTGTCCTCCCTCGACCGTGATTCCAATGGCAACGTGTCCGCCAGCTCGATCAGCGTCTCGCGGCAGAATCTTTCGACCACCACACCAGTGACCTCGGCAGTCTTCGGCACCGGCGCAGGTGTGCTTACCAACATCACCGCTACCGGTGTCACACCTCTGATCGACAACACGGCCTATGCGGCCGCCGGAACCGACTTTGTCAGCATCGCGGACAACGGCACCCTTGCGGTTTCCATCGGTGCAGTGACGGCGGGCTCCAGCTTCGAAATCCAGCTGAACGATGTGCTCGTCAATGTCGCGGGCGGAGGGACCACCCTCGGTGCGCGCTCGTTCCAGTATACCGCCAGCGCAACGGACGGAACCGCCGAAGTTGCAAAGAACCTGCAGTCGCAGATCAGCGCCTTCTTCGGTGCCGCGACGAATGGCACCAGCCAGTATTCGGCGACCCTGGGCACCGGAGCCAACACAAATCAGATCACGATCACCAACGGACTGGCGGCGGGTTCGGTCACCAACGGCGCAATCACCCTTGGCTTGCGGAACACCACTGGCGGCACGGCGGGCTCGACGGCCGCGACGGGCGGTCTGGGGGCATTGACGAACATTGATGTGACCACCAATTCGGGTGCCACCGGGGCGCTGACTGCGATCGAAGGTCTGATTCAGCAGTCGATCAACGCCGCAGCTTCCTTTGGTTCGTCGCAGAGCCGGATCGCAATCCAGTCCGATTTCGTCAGCGAACTGACCGATTCTCTGACCTCGGGGATCGGCTCGCTGGTTGATGCCAACCTGGAAGAAACCTCGGCGCGGTTGCAGGCCTTGCAGGTGCAGCAGCAGTTGGCCACGCAGTCGCTGTCGATCGCCAACCAGGCGCCGCAGAACCTGCTGTCTCTGTTCCGTTAATGGCAAGGGCCGGGGGGCCCGACAACCGATTATAGTCCCCCGGCCTGTCTTCTGACAACACCCCGCTTCGGAAGGATATGCCATGAGTTCTGCCCAATACGCTGCCCACAGCGCCTATTCGCGACCTGATGTTCCCTCGCGCGCCCCGCGCATGGTGGAATACGACCTGATTGCCCGCATCACCCAGCGCCTGACCGCCACCTGGGCGAAACGGCACTCTGATTTTTCGGCGTTTGCGCTGGCGCTGACCGACAATCAACGACTTTGGTCCACGCTGGCCGCCGATGTGGCAGAGCCGACGAATGGCCTGCCTGCCCCCCTGCGCGCGCAGTTGTTTTACCTTTACCAGTTTACGGTCGAACACAGCCGGACTGTGCTGGACGACAAGGGCAGCATCGAGGTGCTGATCGACATAAACACCGCCGTCATGCGCGGATTGCGCGGTGAGGGTGGGTCATGAGCGGTCTCGTCTTGAAGCTTGGCCCGCATGAGCGGGTTTTGATCAATGGGGCGGTGATCGAAAATGGCGAACGTCGCTCGCGGTTGGCGATCATGACGCCTGGCGCGCATATCTTGCGGCTGCGCGACGCGATCCACCCAGAAGAGGCGAACACGCCGGTGCGCCGGGTCTGCTACATCGCGCAACTGGTGCTGTCGGGCGATGCCGTGCCCGCGGATGCGCGGATGAAGCTGCTGCGCGGCATCGAACAGCTGAGCCAGGTCCTGACCGACCATGACAGCCGCACGCAACTGACGCTGGCCACAGCGGCCGTGCTGGAAGATCAGCATTATCAGGTGCTGAAGGCGCTGCGCAGCCTGCTGCCGCGCGAAGAGCGGCTGATGGCCGCCCGACCGACGTGAGGCAGCCATGACCTTTGCCCCGATCCTGCCCGGAACCGGCTTTGTCGGCTGGACCTTTCTGCAACGCACCAAGACGGCACAGGCGGCGACCTTCAACAAATCGCCCGAACTGGCGCGTGACGAGGCCTATTTCCGTGATAAGATCAAATCGGTCAAAACTGCCGATGATCTGGTCGGCGACCGGCGGTTGTTGAAGGTGGCGTTGGGGGCTTACGGGCTGGACGCGGACATCAACAGCAAGGCGTTCATCCGCAAAGTGCTGGCTGACGGCACGTTCAGAGACGATGCCTTGTCGCAAAGGTTGGCCGACAAGCAATACGAGAAACTCTCTGCGGCCTTCGGGTTCGGCGACTTTTCGGTGCCCAATACGCAATTGTCGACGTTTCCCGACAAGATCATCGACCTTTACCGTACCAGATCCTTCGAGGTGGCTGTCGGCGCGCAGAACAATGATTTCCGTCTGTCGCTGAGTGCAGAGCGCGAGTTGACCGCGTTGTCGGCCAACAAGACAAGCAGCGAAGACACGAAGTGGTTCATGATTTTGGGGTCCGCACCCTTGCGCTCGGTGTTTCAGAAGGCGCTGGGGCTGTCGTCGAGCATCAGCGGGGTCGACCTCGACAAGCAGCTTGCCGCCTACAAGACTCAGGCCGACAAGATTTTCGGCAGCGATTCGGTCAGCCAGTTCACCGACCCGGCCAAGGTCGAAACTTTGGTGCGCCGGTTTCTGGTGCGGTCCGAGGCGGAAAGCCTTGGCACCGCGGGCGGCTCGGCGGCGCTGGCGCTGCAAATGTTGCAGCAAACCAACGCCTTCATGCGGGCAAACCGGCTGTGACTACCATCTGAGATCGCCATCTGAGATCGCCATCTGAGATCGCCAACCGAAATCGCCAGCTGAGATCACAGCCAAAGATCACCGGGACTTCAGAGCGGCAGCGAGGCGGCGAAAGCTGCCCTCAATGCCGTCGGGTGGCGCATCCTCGGCCAGAAAGGCATCCAGTACCGGCCAGACCTGGATCGCAAGATCGACCTGCGGATCGGAGCCTTTGGCGTAAAGCCCGGCCTGGATCATCATTTCGGCCCGGTCATAGGTGCCCAGCAGGCGGCGGGCTTGCGAGATCTGAATATTCTCATCGGTCGTGGCCACCTCTGGCAGGCTGCGCGACACGGACCGCAGCAGGTCGATCGCCGGAAAGCGCCCGCGTTCTGCAATCTTGCGGTCCATCACAACATGGCCGTCGATCGTACCGCGCAGAATATCAGCAACCGGCTCGTCCATGTCCGACCCCGCAACGAGGACCGAAAACACCGCCGTGATGTCACCCGAGCCGTGCGGCCCCGCTCCATCAGGTCCGGGCCCCGCGCGTTCGGCCAGCGCCATGATCGCCGGAGCCAGTGAGGGCGGGTAGCCGCGCAGCGAGGCATCTTCGCCCGCAGCCAAGGCGACCTCGCGGTGCGCCTCTGCAAAGCGGGTGATGCTGTCGGCAAGAAACAGGACATGCAGGCCGCGGTCGCGAAAATGCTCGGCCACCGCCATTGCGGCCCAGGCACAACGGCGGCGCACCAGCGGCGACTGGTCGGAGGTGGCGGTGACCACGACCGACCGCGCCATACCTTCGGGGCCCAGCACCCGCTCGGTGAACTCGCGCAGCTCGCGCCCCCGTTCGCCAATCAGCGCGATGACCACGACATCTGCCTGAACCCCGCGCGCAAACTTGGCCAGCAGCGAGGATTTGCCCACGCCAGAACCCGCGAACAACCCGATGCGCTGGCCGCGCGCCAGCGGCAGCAAGGTGTCGAACGCAGCAACCCCCGTCGCCAGTCGTTCCCCAATCCGGCGGCGCTGTGCGGCAAGGGGGGCAGGGCTGCGCAAGGGGCGCGACACCGGCCCGCGAAACAACGGGCGGCCATCGAGCGGACGCCCGAACGGATCGACGATGCGGCCGATCCACGAATCGTCCGGGGCGATCTGCGACTGGCCATAGAGCTTGACCTCGGCCCCCATCGGCAGGCCTTCGGGGGCATTGTCAGTCAGGATCGTCAGGCCATCCGCCGCCAGCGTCAAAACCTCGCCGCCCAGCGCCAGGGCACCGCGATCTTCCCCCACTATCACGCGGTCGCCCAAGGTCGCGCAGCGTTCCAGACCGGTCACCCGGATGGTGCCACGCGCCACCCCGGCCACCCGGCCAAGCGCATGACAGCGGGGAACCGAGGCAATTTCCGCCCGCAACGCATCAAAAACACCGATCACAGGATTCTCCTTTTGTTCGACTGATCACAGTTTTTAAAGGAATCACCCTTAAGCCTTGATGAAAGAGTTCAGCCTTTGTTCGGTGGAGAAGCCCCGATGTTCGAGAAACTGGAATTGACCCGGATGGCGCAGGGGATGGCATCCCATGCCGGGGCGCGGCTGGGGGTAGTGGCGGCAAACATCGCCAATGCCGATACCCCAGGCTACAAGGCGCGCGATCTGGGTAGCTTTGCCGAAACCTACGCAGCGGGCGACAAGATGCGGGCGACACGACCCGGCCACCTTGGTGCGCCCTTGTCCGGTATGCCCGAAGCGCGGATCGTGCGCGGACCCGGTGCACCGAACGGCAACACGGTCAATCTGGAAACCGAAATGGTGCGGGCGGTCGAGGTCCGGCGGGACCATGAAATGGCCCTGGCGATCTCTCGCAACACGTCCGAGATCGTCCGGACCAGCCTCGGGCGGAGGGGCTGATGAGCGACCTTCTGAAATCCCTCACGATGTCTGCCTCCGGTATGGAAGCGCAGGCGCAGCGCCTGCGGCATGTGTCCGAGAATATCGCAAACGCCGATACCCCCGGCTACCACCGCAAGGTGACGAGCTTTCGCGACGAAGTGGATACGGGACGGGTCAAACCCGGCCCGGTGCAGCTGGATCAGTCAGAACTGACCAGCGTTTACGACCCCGGCCATCCTTTGGCCGACGCAACCGGTCACTACGACGGCTCGAATGTCGATCTGGTGATTGAAATCGCTGACGCGCGCGAAGCGCAGCGCAGCTACGAGGCGAACCTTCGGATGTTCGATCAGGCGCGGCAAATGACGCAGAGCCTGTTCGACCTTCTGCGCCGGTAAAGGAGTTTTAGAATGGAACTGACCACCTCTCTTGTAACCCAGACCTACAGTCAGGCCCGATCTGCGGCTGCCCCATCTCCGCAAGGGGGGGGCGACGCCAACGGGTTGGCTAGGATGGTTGACAATTTTGCCCAGACCCTGGCCGAGGGCGAGGCTGTGGCAAAGGCCGCGATGACCGGCGGCGCGGACCCTCATGCGCTGGTTCAGGCGCTGGCGTCTTCGCAACTCGCGGTCGACACCGTGGCGACCGTGCGTGACAAGGTCGTGGAGGCCTATCAGGAAATCCTGCGGATGCCGGTATGACCGAGGGACTTTTGTTCGATGCCCTGCGCCAGGCGCTTTGGATCAGCGTGGTGATTTCCGCCCCGATGCTTGTCGTTGCCTTGATCGCGGGCGTGACGATCGGCCTTTTTCAGGCACTGACGTCGGTGCAGGAAATGACGCTGACCTTTGTGCCCAAGGTGGGCGCGATGATGATCGTGTTCTGGGCGTCGATGAGCTTCATGACCACGACGTTGGTCGCCTTCTTTCAGGATCGGCTGATCCCGCTGATCGCGGGGGGCTGAGCGATGGATGTCACCGGCTATACCACGCTGACCCGGCAGGCGGGGCTGCTGCGCGAGATGGACGTGATCGCGCAGAACATCGCCAATATCTCCACCTCGGGCTTTCGGCGCGAGGGGGTGGTGTTTTCAGAATATGTTCAGCGCATGGAGGAGGGGCCATCGGTGTCGATGGCCTATGGCAATGGGCGGGTCGTCGACCTTTCGCAGGCCGGGCTGACGGCCACCGGGGGCGCTTTTGACTTCGCCATTCAGGGCGAAGGGTTCTTTTTGATCGAGACGCCGGATGGTCAGCAACTGTCGCGTGCCGGGATATTCACGCCATCCGCCGAGGGCGAGCTGGTGACGCCGGACGGCTTGCGACTGCTGGATGAGGGGGGCGCGCCGGTTTTTGTGCCGCAAGGCGTGGGCCAGGTGGCAATGGCGCAGGACGGCACGCTGTCTGCCGACGGGGCGCCCTTGGCGCGGATCGGTCTGTGGCAACCTGTTGATCCGAACTCGCTGCGCCATCAGGCGGGAACGCGGTTCAGCGCTGATGCTGTGGAGCCTGCCGAAGGTGCGGTCCTGATGCAGGGATTTCTCGAGGACAGCAACGTGCAGCCGGTGGCCGAAATCGCCCGGATGATCGAAGTGCAGCGCGCCTATGAGCTGGGCCAGACCTTTCTGGACCGCGAAGATGCCCGTGTGCGCGGCATCATTGAAACCCTTGGTCGATAGGAGCCTGCCATGAAAGCCCTGCACATCGCCGCCACTGGTATGGCGGCCCAGCAGATGAAGGTCGATGTGGTGTCCAACAATCTGGCCAACATGTCGACCACCGGCTACAATACGCGACGCGCGGACTTCGCCGATCTGCATTATCAGCAGGTGGCGCGGCCTGGCACCGTGACGTCGTCGGGCGGCACGGTTCTGCCCACCGGCGTGCAGATCGGGCTTGGCGTGCGCCCGGCTTCGGTGTCTGTCGTGCTGGCACAGGGGTCGCTGACCCAGACCGGCGGCGATCTGGATCTGGCAATCGAAGGGCAGGGATATCTTGAGGTGGCGTTGCCATCGGGGCTATCGGGGTACACCCGCGACGGCGCCTTGAAACGGTCGGCAGACGGGCTGATCGTGACCTCGGATGGCTATCCGGTTGCCCCCGAGATGGTGATCCCTTCGGATGCACGCGCGATCTCGGTGAACGCCGATGGCGAGGTTTACGCCTATTTTCAGGATCAGGTGGAGCCCCAATTGCTTGGCCAGTTCACGCTGGTCGGATTTTCGAACGAAAAGGGGCTCGAGGCGATGGGGTCGAACCTGTTTCTTGAAACCGCAGCCTCTGGCGCGGGTCTGGTCGGCACTCCGGGGATCGACGGCCTGGGAACTTTGCGACAGGGGTATCTTGAGGAAAGCTCGGTCGATGCGGTGCGGGAGGTGACCGAGTTGATCAAGGCGCAGCGCGGCTACGAATTGAACGCCAAGGTGATCACCGCAGCCGACCAGATGCTGTCAGCCACATCGCAGGTGCGGTGATGTGCCGGCCAGATCTCTTGCTGTGCCTTTTTCTTGTGGCGGGGCCGGTGTCTGCGGACAGTTTGGTGGCAACCCGGCCGATCCGTGCGATGTCGATGATCAGCGCCGACGACGTGACGCTGGTGGCCGCAGACATCGACGGGGCGTTGACCAGTGTGTCAGCGGCCGTCGGGATGGAGGCGCGGGTAGTGATCTACCCCGGCCGCCCGGTCCGGGCGGCGGATCTGGGGCCACCGGCGATTGTCGAACGCAACCAGATCGTGCCGCTGACCTATCGCAATGGCAGCCTTGCCATCCTGACCGAAGGGCGTGCGCTGGCCCGTGGCGGTGTAGGCGATGTGATCCGTGTCATGAACCTTTCGTCCCGCGCGACGGTGACCGGGCAGATCGGGCCGGATGGTCTGGTCGAAGTGGGACCGCAATTCTGATGGAGAAGCTGATGCGTCTTGTGATCCTTGCGCCCTTGGCTCTTGCCGCTTGCAGCACGGCAGGCACCGTAGGCCGCGCACCCGAATTTTCTGCATTGGAGGGCAGCTATCAGCACCATGCGATGTATTCGAATCCGCTGCCCCAAAGCGCCGATCCGGGCGCCCCCAGCGATGAGGCGTCGCTGTGGACCGCCGGACGCAGCTCGTTGTTCGGTGACCGGCGGGCAGAACTGCGCGGCGATATCCTGACCGTGGTGATCGAGATCGACGAACGGGCAGAGATTTCCAACCAGACCGATCGCAGCCGGTCAAGTGACCAGTCAATGACCATCCCGCAGCTGTTCGGCATTCCACAACGGATCGACGCCAACCTGCCCGAAGGCGCCAGCCTGGCCGATGCGGTCCAGACAGGGTCAGGATCGAGTTACCAGGGCGATGGGTCGGTCAAGCGAAACGAAAAACTGATGTTGCGCGTGGCGGCCACAGTGGTCGAGGAATTGCCGAACGGTGTGCTGCGGATCGAGGGCCAACAGCAGGTTCGGGTGAATTTTGAGCTGCGCGAACTGATCGTGACAGGTTACGTGCGGCCTACCGACATCTCGCGGCAGAACGAGATCACCTATGACAAGATCGCAGGAGCGCAGATTTCATACGGTGGGCGGGGTCAGATCACCGATGTCCAGCAACCACGATACGGGGATCAGATCCTCGACCAGATCCTGCCGTTCTGACCGCCATTATCCGCAAACTCATCCCCCTTGTTCTGGCGCTGGTGGGTCTTGGTGCCGGTATGGGCGCAGGCCTTGTGCTCCGGCCCACCCAAGACGTGACAGCCGACGCTGAAATGGACGCAGATCACGTGGCACCTCTCGATCCGGAACTCTTGCCGGACTATGTCAAGCTGAACAACCAGTTCATCGTGCCGATCCTCGAAGGTGGGCGCGTGGTGTCGATGGTAATCTTATCGCTGAGTCTGGAGGTGAAGCGGGGCACGACGGATGACGTTTACGCCCGAGAGCCCAAGCTGCGCGATGGGTTCCTGCAGGTGATGTTCGATCACGCGAACACGGGTGGCTTCCGCGGATCGTTCACCGATGCGGCCAATCTGGTGCTGTTGCGCAACGCCCTGCTTGAAATGGCCAAGACGACGCTGGGCAGGGCTGTTCAGTTCTGATGATTTGGGCTGTTGCTGTGATTGGTGTTCAGCGACAACCACCTTGGCCCGTAGGGGGTTTGGGCTTCGCATGAGAGGCTATTTCTGCTGATTTTTGGCGCGGGTGAT
>Ga0209702_10001069_pt1 | contig 55148 bp, 53 predicted proteins | sample FRY01_FD_187210 | JGI IMG/M metagenome (GOLD analysis project Ga0209702, IMG submission 187210) | Freshwater microbial communities from Lake Fryxell liftoff mats and glacier meltwater in Antarctica - FRY-01 (SPAdes) (version 2) | ecosystem: Environmental > Aquatic > Freshwater > Ice > Glacier...
GGCTACGCTGTAGCCCTGATCAACCACCTGCTTAACCGCTTCTACCTTAAATTCGTCCGTGTATCGCTGCTTGCTCATATTCACCTCTCCTGGTGCCATTTTGTATGGCTGGAAGGTGTCTAGTAAAGTGGGGGCGATTCAAGGTCATCTTTAATACAACAATAAAACGTTACCTAGATGCTCAAAAAGTATTAATGAAAGCAGAAGACACTCGAACAGAAATACCGTGGCTTTAGTTGACCGGGCCGATTCACAGAAAAAGCGTGGGGACTACAACCCAGCAATGCAGCAATACCAAAATGGCGTTAAAAAGCTACATTCAATAGAAAGGCCTATGCCAAGGCACTAAGCAGCGCGGCAAGCATGCTTAGCGCTATAGAAGAATATGACGAGGCCGACAAAGGTATTGAAGAACAATTGAGTATAGTCTTAGCGACGCATGGCCATGCTGCAACTATTCCCGCTGCCTACTCTTTACATATAAAGATGCAGATGGAACAATTAAAACAGGAATACAGTGTACTCAACTACTACACTATTGGATGGGTCGATTTAATCTTGGCGGTGCCTTATATAAAAATTGGGCAATACTAAAAGACAATCCTGCTGCAGGCCCCTAAGCACAAACATATTTTCATAAAGCATCGGCCACCTATTCCCTGAACATGCCATAGAGAAAACGCAGAAATACATTGATACAAGAATTACCTTGGTCGCATTGATTGAATGGCTAACCAGTAACCACACTGCACGCAGCACAGCGGCGCCGGTGCTTTAAGCGTTATGCCTCACAACAAACAAGCATGGAGAAGAAATGTCGCGCACCTTAAAAAACTGGTTTTATTTCTTTGCGGGCGGTGTATTTCTTACCCTCGCTAAAACAAAAAGCATAATTCATGGGTATTCATCGCCCAAACCATTTTCGATTAATGAAACAACTAAATGCATTGAATATGACATAAGCGTTGTTGAAAGCTGGCTATCTCATCTTCAAAAATACCAATCAACGAGCCCTGGTAATAATCTAAAAAACAAACGCGTTCTTGAACTTGGGCCAGGTTCTGATTTGGGAATTGGGCTGTATCTTTTATCAAAAGGTGCGAGTGAATACAATGCAGTTGACGTAAACAACTTAGTGCAATCAGTGCCAAATACGTTCTATGAAGAGTTGTTTGCTTATTTAAAAGTTAATAATCAAGAAATCGATGAATCATTTTTAAGAGGACAGCTAGATAAACTAAGGGATGGTGATAACGATAAATTAAACTATGTGTGCAGAAATGACTTTAATATTGCATCAGCACTTAATGGTCGTAAAGTGGATATAGTATTTAGCCAGGCCGCCTTCGAGCACTTTGACAATATAGAAGACACTATTGGGTCGTTAAGCAAGGTTACGGATAAGGGTGCAATAGCCATTATACTTATTGATCTTCAAACGCACTCTAGGTGGATAAGGGATGTTGATCCTATAAACATATACAGATATCCAGCATGGCTTTATCGGTTATTTAATTTCAGAGGAATCCCGAATAGAGTAAGGCCATATCAATATAAAGAGGCCTTTGAAAAGCATGGGTGGAGTAACGTGACAATTGAATCAGATAGCTTGCTTTCAGATCATAGTTATAACTTTGTAAAGGGACATTTAGACAGCAAATTCAAACCACAGATAAACCAAATGAACTATTTATCTGTGTGGTTATATGCAACAAAGTTGTAGTCGGCACTGGCATAGCCAGTCTTTAAAGATCGTGCGTGTAAAAGCATGGCGCACTTAGACCAAGCTAAACAGCCTTTTTGGCCACTTCATACGGCGTTACATGTCGATATAGAATGAGTACATACTCAGCAATACGTTATTGACTAGCGACCAAGCTATTACTGTAGTTCTAACGCCACAAAGGCAATAACTAAAGCTTAAGTTAATGGTTCATTTCTCATCGCACCTGCAATCGCCTATAACAAGTGCAAAGCATTCACTCTGGCCCTCCGCGTTTGTGAGCATATGCTTTGAGATCGGCCCATTTTTCACTCTCAACGCATTAATGGGTCTGCTACCAGTTGCGCCTATTGCCAGAATGTACAGCACTGCCCATTACCCTGTGTTCAACAGATAACGCGCTTCGCGCTGACTGCCAGCGGGGTCTTTTACCATCGCGCACTGGTCCACACCGCACGGCCCGGAAGTTCGGCTGCCGGTATATTGACGAGCACGTCATCGAGATGCGATTGCTTCCATTCCTTACCCACCCTCGGTTGGGCTGTGGCAGGTTTAGGTTGGCTACGTCGCAAGCCGCAGCATTTATATAGCCCGGCCTAGCGTGGGGTTTTTATTGCGTATGATTTCTGCGTTACACTAACAGAATGTCGCCCCATAACTCGCGCAAGCTGGTCACTCGCTGTACTCGTGAGCAGCGGCTAACGCGAGCTACTGTTGCGGGCGTTCGCCTTCTCTATAGTCATAAATCAAAGGTACTACAGCAATGGAAATGGATGAATCGCTTAACGTATTTGGTGAAAAATTAGAAATTTGTGGAGAAGATCCAATTACCGGGTTCTACCGGGATAGTAAGTGCAATACGTGTAAAGATGATGTTGGTTCTCATACTGTTTGTATCGAAACTTCGAAGGCGTTTTTAGAATACTCAAGGTTCAGAGGGAATGACCTATCGACGCCCAATCCTGAGTTCGGTTTTAAAGGGTTAAAGCCGGGAGATAGTTGGTGTGTATGTGCTGCGCGATGGTTAGAGGCGGCCGAAAGCGATATGGCGCCGAGATTACATCTTAAAAGTACCCATATCAAAGCGTTAGAGATTGTACCAATGGCACTGCTTAAAAAATACGCGACAGATTTAAACTAGCTATAGGTTTGCCCAGACTAGCAAACCTGGACGTGTTCGCCCCTAGGGGGCTGGACGTCGGCTGGGCGGCCGCCCATGTCAAAGGCATTACTTGTCGCTGCAAAGTTGATACTTGGAGTGCCGCTTCTGCAGTTCGTGCTGCTGCGCTTCCAGCCGTTCTACTTTGCGATAGTGCCGCGGCGACACACTTGCCACCGCGGCATCACTCAGACAGTTAGGACGCTCTGCGTGCCAATCTCGCTTAGCCTAATTCGCCTCGATCAGAATGGGAGAGGTACCGTTCGTAACGATGACCTTGGCATTTTCCGATAAGGCCAGGTCGCGAAACGCTTGAATCGACTTCCAGGCAAGCAGGTCATCAGAAAGACTCTCTTTCACGATGTTCTGAGAATCTCGAATACCCTCCGCCTGGATTCGCAGACGTTCTGCCTCTTGCCGTTCGGCAACGAGAATGAAGGTCATCCGCGCAGCGTCTTGCTCCGCAGAGAGCTTGGATTCGACCGACTGCGCCAAACCTTCGGGTAGCCGGATGCTCTTGAGAAGAACCGTCTCTATTATAAATCCGCGGGGCTGGAGTATTTCCGACATCCGTAGAGCGATGGCCCTTTCTATCTCCGCTCTCGATGACGTGTACATATCGCTCGCCAGAAAGCGCGAGGTCACATCCGCGGCGGCGCTCCGGAACGTCGTCAGCACTAGGATTTGCTCATAGTCGAGACCCACCTTAGCAATGACGGCGGGTGCGCTTGCCGGAGCGATTCGGTAGAGAACCGAAATCTCGGAGCGAATATTGAGCCCTTCTGCTGAAGGCAATTCAAGCGCGACTTCAACATTCACCGTTCTCGTTGGAATTCGAATCAAACGCGTTACGCCAGGTGTGAAGAGGACGGCGCCTGGCTCATAAACTCGATTTCCAAGCTTTCCGAGCGTCTGTTTTACCCCGACCTCGCCCGGGGCGACGGTTGCGCAGCCTGTTACAGTCAAGAGCACGGCGCCCAAGAAAGCACAGAGGTGCACTCGCGATTGTTTACGTGTCAGACCCGCCAGTCTAATCTGAGAAGCGTCGTTCGATGCTATTCGGTCCATGATTTGCTCTCCTGTGTGTGGAGTCTTCGTCAGCAGTTTCATGGATTAGTTCAGGGCGTTACTATGCGTATATTCAATCCATAGACCCCTCGTTATTTGTTGACCGTACAGCGCTCATCTCATCCTATACAAACGCCGTAATGTAGCGATTAACCGCCCTTGTCAATTGCGACTATGACATTCATTAGAGGGTTGCGTGATCACTGATAGAGAGTTTAGAGCATGGAGCCGCGGCACACTGCGTACGGTGCTGTGGTGCCTGTTCCGGCTGCATCTGGCTGTTTGGTTTAGCTATGCAGGTTTGCGCTGGATGCGCCGCAAGAAGTAAACCCGAGTGGCAAAAACTTTGTTTCATTGAGCCCCGCTTCATGCAAAGTTTTTATTGGCTGTATTGTCTAAGTCATGCTTGGAGCATGCCGCCCGACAACCGGAGTAATCGGCTCGTTACTGTCGGTCGTGGGGCGCAGCTAACGCTGTGCCCCAGACACCCGGCATTGTGAGGCTTAGCTAAAGCTTCAGTGTTCCAAGGCTATGACGCGCCGAGGCTGATAATGCTTAATCGATGAGCTTGACGGTAATCTCGCCGTTTTCACCCAGCGGCGACACGTATAGGTTTACGCCCATAATGTCGGCATAGGCCATGTAGCGCGGAACGATGTAATTGTTGTGCACCTCTTCTTCCGTAAGGTTTGCAAAGATGCCGACCTTCTGACTGGCTTCCAACACTCGCCTAAATGGTGTCGTGTAAGTGATGCTGGTTGGGCTGTTCCATTGCAGATCATCCACCAGCTGAAAGAAGCACGTCGTTTGCTCAAAGATCGCCATCAGTGCGAAATCTTCGCGCCCGGTGAGTTTTATCGCGCCACCAATTCGTTTCATCATGTATTCAGTGGTCTTGATGTCGTTTTCAACCAACTGCTCATACATACCCGTATCTTTGGCAAACGATACCGCCGTCAAATGAAGCTTCACCAGCGCATCGTTATATTGATGCTGGTATGAAGAGTTGTGATTCGTCGTTTTGACAGCCACCTCTAGATACCGGCCCAGTTCTTCATCGCTCAATTTGGACATATCAATGTTGCCACCAAGCTTCTGAACCAGAGCAACGAAATCGCGACCCAGTTCCGCCTGCTTGCCTTCCAGACCCGTTGTGTGGTCGAGGCGATCCTCCATGAAAGCCTCCATCTTCTTAGGGTCTTTCATGGCCTCTTTCATGGCCTCATTGTGGCCTCCGGCCAATGCGGCCGAACTGACGAGCACAAAAATCACTGACGTAACTGCTGAACCAAGCAATAGCTTCTTCACTATATGTCTCTCCGTTGCCGTTCTAGCCGATACAATAGAGGCTAGAACGATTATTAAATTGATTTACATTCGATTGACAGACACCACGATGGTGGGTTTCGCTTCAAGCTGCAAAGTTTTTGTGGTTATCAGACTGCTGGACGGTCGTAGCCCTGGCCATACTCGCAGCCTTCGGCGTCACCTTTATGCCCCATAACCATTGCCATCAGTACACTCTCTTCGTTCGTGAGAGTGGCTATCGCAGCCTCCCCTGCTGGGGGTATTAACAGTATAGGAGTTACCGTGAAGTACTTTGCATACGGTTCGAATATGTCAATTTCTCGTCTCCGGGCACGAGTACCAAGTGCCGTGACTCTTGGATGTCATACCCTCAAAGAACACGATCTTCGGTTCCATATGTCGGGCCAAGATGGTTCAGCAAAATGCAATGCATTTTATACCGGTGAGCGCGACGATATTATTTTTGGCGGCCTGTTCGAAATCAGTCCTAATGAAAAGTCTGTGCTCGATAAAGCTGAGGGACTCGGGCATGGATATGCAGAGAAAAAAGTCACTGTTGTTGCTTCCGATGGTTCCTCACTTGAAGCAATGACCTATATCGCTATCAAAATTAGTGAATACCTTAAGCCCTACTCCTGGTATGTAAATCATGTTCTTTTAGGGGCTGGCGAGACAAAGCTACCTCATGACTATATCCAAAAAAGGATCAGCGTAATTGAATCTATACAAGATATTGACAAAGAAAGGGATACGAGAGAGCGTGCAGTCCACAGTTAACAAGTGCACGCAATACGCCCTCACCGTCAAAACCACTTCACAGTTTCGCCCGCTTTGCTGCCGGCGTTAATAGCTCGGCAAAGAGGCGGTAACAGATTAAAATTCAAAAAAGATAATAACGTTTTATACTCATAGTGCCATCAGCTTTGCTGTTGGTATCTACCCTTCCACTAAACCGTTAACACTTGAAAAAACATGGATATTATTAGCTTATTAATATTTTTAGCCGCTGGTGCCATGGTTGGATGGCTTGCTGGCAACATCGTGAAGGGAAGAGGATTTGGCGTCATAGGAAATATTATCGTAGGCATTGTTGGTGCCGTATTTGGTGGCTTTGTGTTTGGCTTGCTCGGCATAACAACAGGCGGGTTTCTAGGCGCTATTATTATGGCCACTATTGGCGCTGTTATTTTGTTGTATCTAATTGGTGTTATTAAGAAGGCCTAGTGCACTAGCACCTATCAAGTAACCTAACCCGACAAACATTTCTGTGGGCAGATTTACCTAACAGAGATACTTGCAGACTATTTTTAGGGATTAGGTCGGCCGAAGATATGCAGGCTTGGTGACCTTGCTGTCGATATTTTTTAGGCGCATCGCGGTAACCCCTGCAGCTGCAACTCCGACGGCAGGCCCTCGTATAGCGGCATATTTTGCCGAAGCAGCTCGAGGAGTTCCGCATCAAGGCTTGTGCCTGCGAGCTGTCGGAAACGCATTGCGCGCGTGCGGCGGCGAAACAGATAACCAGTAAGCACAGCGAACGCGATGCCGGCGATGATGATTAGGGGGTCATCTTAAGTAACATTCCTGTGACGCAAGCGAGCCGCATAGCCACAAACTATGTTGCATAGAACCTGCTCTGCCCTACTGTTTAGCTCTGGGGTGTTTAGCTCCGGGGTTTTTAACTCCGGGGTTTTTAACTGTACGATGTTTAACACCGGATTTTTGTGCCACGAATATCTTGTGGCGGCTGCCCTTACCTGGCCGGGCCCTTACCGTGCGCACCTGAACATTAAACCCGGTTTTTTTCAGCCGGTTCTCGAATGCATGGTCTGCCCTAGCCGACCAGATTGTCACTATGCCCTCGAGCCGGAGTTTTTCGTAGATGCATTGTAAACCCGCCACGGAATACAGCCATTCATTATCAGAATGAGTCATTGGCTCGGGGCCATTATCAATATCAAGCAGAATTGCATCGTATTTATCGGCTGGCTGCTTTATTAGATCTGCCACGTCGCCCAGATACACCAGAGTGCGGCCATCTTCTATAGGTCTTCCCGCACATTGCCCCAAAACACCTCGGTTCCATTCCACAACGGCAGGAACCAACTCTGCCACGATCACCTCGGCCGACATGTCGACGGTTTTGAGCACGGCGGCTAAGGTGAAGCCCATGCCAAAACCCCCAACCAGTATCCGAGCATTTTTGACCCCGCTTAGACGGGCACAAGCGAATGCCGCCAGCGCATCTTCGGAATGATGCCTGCGGCTATTCATCAGATCACCAGGCACACCGGAAAGACGAATAGCAAAATCGTCATTGCACTGCGATAAGGTAAGTTCAGTATCGCTGGCCGGAACAGTGGTGCTCTCTATCGTTATCCAGCTATCCATGGGACTCGCAAAAGTGGCTCAATGTTGATGTCGTGAACGATATCACGGATCAGCATAAACGCCGTGCGTCTAGCATTGCCCTTCCTCAGCGAGACGCCGGGGGCGTATCAACCACTATCTCATGCCAGCCCATGAAACAGGCATGACTGGTGCCTCAATTTGCTAGAAGTTAGTTACCGCTGTGCGCTTCTGATATATTGCTTCAAATTTTGAGGCGCCTTGCCTCGCTGGTCGTGCTTCACGGAGTTTTACTTTATGCATAGATTGGTCAGAAAACCTATCCAGGTGATTGTTTTCCCTGCTCTGCTGGTTTGGTCGGCCAGCGTGACTGCGCTGCCGGAAGTTCCCGATGAAAAGGGAATGAGCGGCTTCATCAGTTTTGGTGGCGGTATTCTAAATCTTGAGAGCAACACGATCTCGGGTAATCGAATCACCGATCTAGACAATGATCCGCTGAATTCTGGCGGACTGGCCAGTGTGCCATCCAGTCGAACGGCGCCCATACCTATCGTGGTCCATGAATTTACCTGGAACTTTGGCGGCCGTAATGAGCTGTTTGTGGGTGAGTCGATTGAAGACGCCGTGACCCTCGATTCAGGCACTCAACTTGGTTGGCGCAAAAGCACCGAGAATCTAGGCACGTTCCAAGTCGGTCTATTGGTCAATAGGCTGGTTCCGACAGAGGTCTACGAAGATGCTTTTTTAACGGGCAGCAAGCGCAGCAAGACTAATGACACACGCTACGGTTTGCGCTTTCAATGGGACAAAATTTTCGATACGGCTTTTGAATGGCAGCTAACGGCGCGCACGGTTGATATCGAAAATGATACCAACGGACAAAGTCTGGTCATCGGTGATGCCAACAACCCGATCAGTTTGCCGACCGGCGTAAACCTTATTACGGCTAATCAACTCGCATTGCTGCAACGGGATGCGGAAGAGATTTCCACTCGCCTGTCGTATCTGATCAAAGCGGGAAAGAATCACAGCATTCGGCCGCTGATCGGCTATAAGTCTCACGATGCAGATGGTGATGCCGAGTCTTTCAACTCGATTCGTGCCCAGGTCACGTACGCCTATCAAACCAGGCAAGTATTGTTTGTTACCAATATTCTTTGGGCTGATCATCAGTTTGACGCTCGTAATCCGATCTACAACGAGCGCCGTGATTCTAAGAACATGGCCATCGAATCCTCTCTTTTAGTGCCCCTGGACATCGGCAACGGCAACTGGGGATGGTTTGCCAACGTGCTTTGGGGTCGGGAAGATTCGGATATCACTTTCTACGATCAGGAGGCATTTCGAGTGGTTACAGGGCTGCAGTATCGCTTTGTACTCGAGTAATAAATCAGCTAGAACTAGGTGGGGGGCGTGGGGTGAGTTCATTAATCTACGCCGCATCCGTGGAATAGCAATTTAAACCGCAGCCACACTATTGAGCATAATCCTGCCGCTTTGCTTGTCTCTGCGGGGCTTGCTAGCAGCAGGATTGTTGTTATCACTAATGGTTCTTTTCTGTGGCCTTTTCTGGCTATCAATACGGGGGTTGTACAACCACCGCCCTGCTGCTTTTGAACCAAGCCCCAAGACACTAGCCAGTATCGCAAAACTCTCGCTTAGGCTCTTTGTACTGGCCACTATTCGGTTGAATCCTAGCCACTAAACAAATGCTCCCCCTAACCCGAGACTTGTTCTTTGGTGGCAAGAGTATTTGCCCGCAACGATCTCTGCAGGCATACGTTGTAAAGTAGCGCCCCACACTGGCAATTTGTTGCTGGTAATGAGTAGATGGTGCTTCTAGAGTAAGCAAATATAGCGTTTGCAAATTCAGTAAGGCGTAAATACAGCTCAACTTCCGATTGCAGATTTTCAAAACGGGGAAACTCGCCCAAGTCATACGTTCTGCCGCCGCATTAATCTAAGTATTTTGAAGGGGTCACCAGCTGAACCAGGCTTGGAAAATCCAATATGAATGATTCGAACATAAACGCAGCCAGTGCCAGTTGTGTTGTAAAACTGGGCCCCATCTGGTTAAACGCAGGCGTTACCCAGCGCAATGCGCTCACTTACTTCTACGCTGCATTTTTCACCATTGGCATGGTGGCCTTCTTGAGTTTCATGCAGCCTTATCTGCTGACCGAGAACCTAGGCATTCCCGCTAACGAACAAGGGCGCGCCACTTCCATTCTGGCGGTTCCGTACGAACTCGCCTTTATGCTAATGGTTGGGCCGCTCGGCGCGCTCGCAGATCGCATTGGTCGTAAGCCGATTTATGTTGCCGGTTTTCTTTGGGTCGGTGTGGTTCTTGCACTCTTACCGTTAACAGAAAACCTGCTGCAACTGGGTTTATTGCGGGCGATGTACGGGGTGGGCGCTGCCTGCATTACCTCGATGATGGCGACCGTGCTAGCTGATTATCCTCAGGAACGTTCGCGCGGAAAAATGTTGGCCGGCTCTGGAATTTGCAATGGACTAGGCGCAGTAATGATGGTGGGTCTGCTGTCACAGCTCCCCAGATTATTCAGCGAGATGGGATACGACGCTCTAATGTCAGGGCGGCTCACCTACTGGTGCGGCGCCGCACTGGCGATAGGTAGCGCCTTTATTATTAGTCGTGGGCTGAAGGCGGGCAAGCCTGGCAAGCCGCAGGCCCGACAGCCGCTGCTGCGACTTATTTTTAAAGGCGCCACAGAGGCACGGCGAAACCCGCGGGTAAGAATAGCCTGCGCCGAAGCGTTTATTGCGCGGGGCGACTTAGTGGTTGTGTCTACGTTTCTAAGCTTGTGGGCAAAGGATGCCGGACTCCTGGCAGGCCTATCATTGCAGGAGGCGGTAGCAAAAGCCGGCATGTTGGCGGTAACGGTCAGCGTCGCACAGCTGCTTTTTTCACCCGTCGTGGGTTTTGTGCTCGACAAGGTTGATCGTTTGACCGGTATGTCGATAGCCATGGGCTTGGCGGCCGTAGCCTACCTGTGGGTTGGTTTTTCTCCAGATCCACTCGCGCTGGTATTTATTCCTGCGGCGCTGATGCTGGGCATGGGCGAATCCGCCGCTATTTTATCGGGTGCCGCCGTGATCGGTCAGGAAGCAAACGAAGATATTCGGGGTTCAGTGCTGGGCCTGTTCAATTTTTGTGGTTCGGTAGGCACACTTATTATTGCCGTAATCTGCGGATTTCTATTTGATGCCTGGATGCCGGGCGCTCCCTTTGTTTTCGTGGGCTGCATCAACCTGCTTATTCTGGTTGCGGCCATTCGAGTGCGAATTCAGACAGGCTACCGGGCGCCTGATGCCAGCGCCAGTGAAACAGCATAGCTTTTTTATGGTCTGAACTTACGCGGACTGTGCAAGCCAATCTATACCGACTAATATTGTGTACAGTGGTTGCAAGTACACTCCGCATCAATGATACAGATCCGGAAATTCTGGGCATCTGCACAAAGACTACCTAATCTTGCCACGCACTCAACAAAGTATCGGCAGCCTGCATTTAACAGCATTGACTAGGGGTGCTTCTCATTGAGAAAAGAACTTGGGCAAAAAACAATTGAAATCTATACTCTCTGATAGGCTTTTTCGAGTCTAATAAAAATTCCTTTGATGGCGCTAAAACCGACAAGGTGACATTGTCGAGGGACGTTCCCGCAGCCGCTTTTTGGTCATTCGCCGTGTATGACAATCAGCCATGCTCGATACTGGCAACACCGCAACGCTATCGATACGCTGGTAGCCAGACCTATCGGTCACCACCACCCAAAGCTGATGCAGATGGCTCAACGGCGTTCTATTTCGGGCCAAAACAGCCGAAAGGCGTTACACGCGGCAACTGGATTCAGCCCGATCCAGACAAAGGCTGGCTCACGATCCTTCGCTTATACAGCCCGCTGGAGTCATCCTTCACCAAGGAATGGCGGCCAAACCGAGATTGAGTGGGTTAAGTAAAACCCGACTCGCTTGCGACTCAGAGGTGCGTAACGGAACGCTGCCTCGTGCGGGGTTTTTATTGGCTATATCGCGCCGTGCACTTTTTTAAGATTGCTGACTATTTAGCACAATGAAGCCATTGCTGTGCTCCGCCGCAGGCGTTGAATTGACACTATTCTCGTAATTTCAATATAACGAATGCATAATGGCAGTAGGTAATGCAGATAGTACTGAGTCGTTAGTATTCTGCTTTGCAGGGTTTAATTTAAGAATACTCTTGTATCAGGCCAGCCCGTTTTTTTGGCCAATGTTTAAAGCTGATTTTATAATTTTATAGAGCCTGTAGCGGAGATCACTTGTAATGAAGCATTCAATACTCACACTATTCGTAGTGGCATTCACGCTTCCCGCTTCTAGCATTGCCCAAAATCAAACATTCCGTTGCGGTGAAACGATCATCGAGAATGGTGATCCGAATGAAAAACTACTTGAACACTGCGGTGAGCCCACCTACAAGAATGAGAGCACCTGGACCTATGAAAGAGAAGGGCAGTTTAACGTTGTGGTCACTTTTTATGATGACGGCACCGTAAGCCGGATACAGGATGGCGGATAATAGCGCCCTCTCCCACTGGACCATGACGGCTCGCTGAAGGGTCACCATAAACACTGCAGCATTAGCACCTCATCATCTGGTTATTTGCTACAAACAGACACTCGCTGCCTTCGTAAAGGTAGTGACCTGTTACTGGCTAGCATGCAGCGTTTGTTATGTCGGAGCTTTAGCTGTGTTTGTATGAATCCGCCGCGACCGCCAACCGCACCTCGCGACGAATTTGCTTATCTTTACTAACGTAGGATTTGAGCGCAGATTCCAAAGGTGATAGGGGGAGCATGGACGTTTGCATTCCAAGCCCGTGCAATAAGAATAAATAGGAAACCATGGATGAATCTAGACAACACCATCAAAAACCTAATGCTGTTCGTTTTGTTACTCTCTGTAGGCAGCATCGCCTATGCACAGCGCGCTGGAAAAGAGGCCGGCACTCCCCCAAGCAAGGCTGAATTAGCGAAGGCCGCACAGAATCCTGTCGCCAACCTGATCAGCGTGCCCTTCCAGACCAATATCAATACCGGCATAGGCCCCGATAATGAGACTCAGACTGTTTTAAATATACAGCCGGTATTGCCAGTCTCCATAAATAAAGATTGGAATCTTATTACCCGGACTGTGCTGCCTGTGATATCTCAGCCTGCGGCACTTACCGGCGACGGGCGCCAGAACGGACTGGGTGATACAACCTTCACGGCCTTTTTATCGCCGTCGAACAGTGGTCGTCTTATTTGGGGCATTGGGCCAACCGTTCTGTTGCCAACCGCTTCAGATGATACACTGGGCTCTGACAAATGGGGTGCGGGTGCGTCGGTCGTGTTGCTGACCATGCCGGGCAACTGGGTCATTGGATCACTGTTCAGCAATGTGTGGTCAGTAGGCGGCTCAGGCAATCAGAATGTAAATCTATTTACCTGGCAGTACTTCATTAACTACAACCTACCGAAGGGCTGGTACCTAACCTCGGCACCCATCATTACTGCCAACTGGGAAGCTGACAGCAGCAACACCTGGACAATTCCCGTGGGCGCCGGCATTGGCAAGATCGTCAAGGCCGGCAAACTACCGATTAATGTGCAAGCAAGCGCTTATAAGAATATTGAAACACCGGAGTTTGGGCCCGACTGGCAGTTTAGGCTGCAGGCCCAGCTTTTGTTTCCTAAGTAGAGACTGGACGCCCATCATCGAACGATGACCGCGCCAGCCTTTCTCAATGAACGGTTTTTAGAAGCAGGCGTATTGGTTGACCTGCTGATTTTTTTAGAGCCACATCAAGCGATGAAGCCGAATCAGTTTGGGCCATATGCTCTCCTCATCAGACTGGCTAGACGAATGGCCGGCCACGGCCAAGAACCTTAACGCACTACAATGAGCACAACATGAACCCATTAGTCCAGCATACCTTAGCCGTCTTTATGGCCTTTTTTGCAATTATGAATCCTATTGCAAACACCACAGTATTTCTTAGTTTGGCGGGCAACAGAGACAAGACTGAGCAGCGAAACATAGCACTGAAGTCTCTGATCATTACATTTTTTATTATTTTAGTATTTGCCGTCTTAGGTCAATCGATTTTCCATTTATTTGGAATAACGCTTCCAGCATTAAGAATTACCGGAGGCATTCTGGTGTTTCTTATCGGCTACCACATGCTTCAGGGAGCCAACTCAAAGTTACATACTGCAACAGAGAGTTCCGATGCTGATATATCGGTGTCACCTCTTGCCGTGCCTCTGCTCGCAGGGCCGGGAACAATAGCAACGGCGATGAGCTATTCGGCGGCAGGCGGATGGATAGAAATTGTAATTACCGTTATTGCATTTTCAGCCCTGTGTTTGATTACCTTCTTTTGTTTTATTTTTAGTTCAAAAATAGTCTCTGCTGTCGGTGCAAGCGGGCTTGGAATAGTGACGCGTTTAATGGGGCTTATTCTGGCGATCATAGGCGTGCAAATGTTTGTTGAAGGTCTGAACGCAGCAATCAATATTTCGCCCAGCGTAAGCTAATCATTGCCGGAGGGGTCTGGCGCTCTGTAAAGAGTCGTCCAACGGACCATTTGCCTAGGTGTTATGGTGGTTCACCTTTTTGAGCATTCGCTCCCCAATTGCAAGAACTGATCTCTGCATGACCGACTACGAGCGATCACCTAAGGATTAGTAATGACTGAACTACTCGTTGAATATCCCTATTTGTTAGTACCGCTGATCTTTTTTGCCCGAGTGGCTGACGTTTCGCTTGGAACATTTCGAACGATTGTCATATTTCGTGGCCACAAATTTCTGGCTTCATTTATTGGCTTTTTTGAAATCATAATCTGGTTAGTTGCCGCTGCTCAGGTTCTAACCAACCTTGACCAGTGGTACCTTGTGTTGGCCTATGCCAGCGGTTTCTCTGTGGGTAACTATGTTGGCATGTGGATTGAAAGTCACTTTGCTATGGGTAATGAGCTCATCCGCTGTATATCGTTTAATAAACGTGTGCTGGCAGACAAGATACGCAGTGAAGGATATAAGGTAATTTCGTTCGATGGTGATATGGGTCAGGACAAGGCGGTTGAGCTACTGTTTATCGTTGAGAAACGGCGCAACATTCCCTCGCTTATCCGGCTAATCAGAGAGCTTGATCAGACGGCGGTGTATTCTGTCTCTGATGTAAAAAGCGTTTATGATGGGCCCGAGCTTTTGCCCCGGCGGAGGTTTCTTGGTGCGGCGTTAACACACCCCGACCATCGTCGCTAGCGCAACTGACTACCTCAAATGCGTCACAGCCTTCTAACCTGGCCATTTATTACTTTAGTACACAGTTCGCAACTGTCCTCATCAGTTGCTGTTGCTAACTCCACAGCCATCCAGTCTGTTCGGTGTAGTCCTTTGCAGGCTTGGAGCAGTTCATAGCCGATATATCGATTCATCACCCGCATGGGCAATATACTCATGGCAGCTGTAGGATCGGCCTAACGTCCAGCGGCTGGCTGGGGCATTAACCACCATTGATTAGGAAGGGGATCAGCATATGACCTTGTCAAAGAACGCGGCGAACGTGTGCGCCATCTGTGGTAAATCGTTTCCAGCACGAGATCTTCTGTCGGCAGAACTTGTACGAAAAGAGATCGCTACCGAAATTGCCAAAGTCTGTCCGACTTGGTCCTCGGCAATGTATATCTGCAGACCAGACTTAACCCAAATGCGTGGAAGGTATGTTCGTTATTTGCTTCAATCTGAAAGAGGCGAGCTGTCGTCTCTAGAACAAGACGTGATTAGAAGTCTGAAAGAAAACGAAATTTTATCCTCCAATATTGATGCAGAGGTCGAGAAGAACTGGTCCTTTAGCGAACGTATGGCAGACAACATTGCAACCTTTGGTGGAAGCTGGACCTTCCTTACCTGCTTTGCTATTTTTCTGGTTGTCTGGATTGCTATCAATTCGTTTGTTCTGCTATGGCAGCCCCTAGATCCGTACCCCTTTATATTCTTGAATCTAATCCTGTCATGCCTCGCAGCGATGCAGGCACCTATAATTATGATGAGTCAAAACCGTCAAGCCGCAAAGGACAGAATTAGTTCGCGGCACGACTATCAGATAAATTTGAAAGCTGAGCTTGAGATCCGTCACCTTCATGAAAAGGTGGATCATCTTTTATCCCACCAATGGGAACGCCTCGTAGAGATTCAGGAACTTCAGCTGGAAGTGCTGGCCGATCTGGGCGCCAAGAAATGATGGCTAACCCGCCGGTGAAACGGATGGGTAAGACATATACAAGCTAGATGACTAACGCCTAGTCGTTAGTTGCATAACCCCGCCTGATGCGGGATGTTTGGCAGTGGCTATTGTGGGGTTCAGGGAAAATGCACCGACATCAACGCTGCTAAGCAGACTGTCGCCGATCAATAAGAGTCGGTTATTAACCGGCAGCAGATACACTGTTGGTTAGGAATTGATGAGACACACGCTATGAATGTTGACGGTAAACCGTACCGAACAATTTGGCTGGCCGCCGATAGCTGGCGAGTTGTTATTATTGATCAAACGTTGTTGCCGTTTGAGTTTAAAGAGGTACAACTGGAGTCACTACAGGATGCGGCAAAGGCCATTGCTGAGATGTGGGTTCGTGGTGCCCCACTGATCGGTGCCACCACCGCTTATGGTGTGGCGCTGGCAATGCATGCTGACGCATCTGATAACAACCTTAACCACGCCTGCGAACAGTTGTTACGAACGCGACCAACAGCGATCAATCTCCGCTGGGCCATTAATCAGATGCAAAAGGTGCTGTCCGCATTGCCTACTGAACAGCGTGAACAGGCAGCGTACCAGCGCGCCTTAGAGATTTGCGATGAAGATGTCGCTATCTGTTCTGCCATTGGGGATAACGGCCACGCACTTATTGCTGATTTGTGGAAAGCGAAGCACCAACAGGGGCGCATTAACATACTCACTCATTGTAATGCCGGCTGGTTAGCCACCGTAGACTGGGGCACTGCACTGGCGCCTATCTACAAGGCCCACAATGCCGGTATTCCGGTGCATGTCTGGGTCGATGAGACTCGCCCGCGCAATCAGGGTTTCAACCTGACGGCATGGGAGTTGGCGCAGCATGGCGTGCCTCATACGTTGATCGTTGATAACGTCGGCGGCCATCTCATGCAAAACGGCGAAGTAGATCTCTGTATTGTCGGCACTGACCGTACCACATCAACCGGCGATGTCTGCAACAAGATCGGCACCTATCTTAAAGCGTTGGCGGCCTTTGATAATGACATACCGTTTTACGTGGCGTTGCCGGGGCCAACTATAGACTGGGCCGCCAAAGACGGTCTGCGAGACATTCCTATTGAACAACGCGCACGCTATGAGGTAACCCATATGACAGGTCAGCTGGAAGACGGCCGTGTGGTTGCCGTGCGCATTGCTCCTGAGACCAGTGCAGCAGAAAATCATGCCTTTGATATTACGCCGGCGAAGTTGGTGTCCGGTCTGATTACCGAACGTGGCATTGCCCAGCCCAATGAGCAAGCGCTTGCCGCCATGTATCCTGAAAAAGCCGGAGTGCGGTAGTGGAGTATTCCGAGTTGCGCAGCGCATTGATAGCTACAGCTATTGAGCTGAATGTCAGCGGCATTAATCAGGGCACTTCAGGCAACCTGTCCGTACGGGCGGGTGGTGGCTTTCTAATCACCCCTTCCGGCATGCAGTACGCCGCTCTTGCGCCGGAAGATATCGTGTTCATGACTGTTTCGGGTGACTACAACGCGGCACGCCAGCCTTCCAGTGAATGGCGCTTTCATCGCGATATCTATACAGCCCGAACCGATGCCGCGGCTATAGTGCATACGCATTCAGTGCATGCTACCGCCCTCGCGTGCCTGGATCGCGGCATCCCGGCATTTCACTATATGGTAGCGGCAGCTGGTGGCCACGACATTCGCTGCGCACCCTACGCCACCTATGGCACGCAGGCACTTTCAGATTTTGCAGTCGCCGCCCTCGCGGATCGCCAAGCCTGTTTGCTGGCCCACCACGGTGCTATTGCGCTGGGTAATAGCCTGAGCAGTGCCTTAGCACTGGCCGGAGAAGTAGAGACACTGGCCCATCAGTATCTGGCAGCACTCGCGGTGTCCGAACCGATGTTGTTGTCGACGGCCGAAATGGATATCGTCATAGAGAAATTCAAGACCTATGGTACTAATGCACAGCAATGAGAAAAGTGGCACCAGAAACCCTGCCCTATTTATTGGGCAACTGTCGCGCCGCCCCATAGCCCCCTTCCGGTAACGGCAAACACAAGAACCTGAGTCTCTCCTCGATAGTGACATGAAGCCGGAACAGTCGATCCACTGGCGTAATCCGCAGACCTAACCGGTCGGTTTGCTGCCGCTGAATTTGTTGTAGTATGCTCAATCAGGGGCGCATTATCGTGTCCATGCGATGGTAGCCATCATCATTGATGATGACCGATCAATAACCTAAACAATACGGGCCAGAGTTACTCACGGCGATCACCGGCCAAGGCTAACGATATTGCCGCTGCCACAGGTGCTGTAACTTTAAGCGAATCAAGGTCAATTCCGGAGCTGTGTTATGAAACTTAAATTAGTTGTTTTTTTGTCGATCTTAATGATGTCCTATTCGGTGATGGCCAGGGATGATGTTGGATCGTATTCAATTCAGGATGCCATTAATCTTGAGCAGGCTAAATCTTCATTAGGCGATCAAATAAAGTTTTTCTTTGGCGACCAAAGCGCGGGAGAAATCGAAAAGAATTGGGGCGTATTTAGAACAAACAAAAAAACGAATGCATTTGGCAAAAGTGATCTTGCTGTATGCCAATGGGCTTTTCTTTCAGCCATGATCTCGCTCAGAGATAGAGCTATTAAAGAAGGTGGCAACGCAGTAATCAATATAAAATCAAATTACAAATCAAACCTAACTTCCAGCAATGAGACATTTCAATGCGGTGCTGGCGGTTTTGTCGCCGGCGTAGCTTTGGTTGGCGACGTAGTAAAAATTGCCGAGTAGATAGATCCACTGCCGCAAGCAACTTACTGTGGTCTTGCCAAAAAATTTATCGATGCACGAAAAAGGGCGCCGGAAAACCGGCGCCCTTTTTTTATCGGGCCTAGCAAGCCAGCCTAGTGATCAGGCGCTAGTCACCGAGCCTAAGAAAGCACTATTTCTTCGGCAACTTCCATGCGACCACATAGTCACCTTTTGGCAGTGGTGACCAGGCATGACCGCCGGCAGAGGTAACGACGTACTGCTCGCCCTCGTAGGTGTAAGTCATGGGTGTAGCATTCGCTGAGTACGGAAGCTCGTCTTCCCAAAGAATCTCGCCGGTCTCAATATCGTGGGCCCGGAAGCGGTTGTCGTAAGATGCACCAATAAACACAACACCGGTACTCGTAGTAATGGCACCGCCGGCAAATGGCGTGCCGAACTCAAGCGGTATAGGAACCGGCATCAGCTTATCGAGGACACCCAGCGGACGTGACCAGAGGATTTCGCCTTTATCCATATCGACACCCACCAGCAAAGCCCAAGGGGGTGCTGTGCAGGGTGAGAAGATCGGCGACATCAACGGGCCATGCTGCACGCCATACTCTGCCTCACCAATGTAACCCGGAGGGCCCATAGGCAATGCGGTCATGGGATCATCAGCATCTTCCTGCCTAATTTCATCGCGAGGAATGAGCTTCACGAAAAACGGCAGCTGCGAAACCGGCGTCACCAGAATGTTGCGCTCTGAGTCGAATGCGCCACCACCCCAATTAGAACCACCACCAACCATCGGGTACATGACAGTGCCTTGCTCTGAGGGTGGCTCGTAGTAGCCGCCGTGACGCATGGAGGCAATCTTTTCGCGGCAGAATTTTTTATCGAACCCGCTGATAAAACCCCAGGCATCATCAACGGTCAGATCGTGTTTCATGAGAGGTGGCGGTTTAACAGGAAACGGTTGGGTGGGCGAAAGCTGCTCACCGGGAACACCATCGGTAGGGACTGGACGTTCTTCAATCTCAAAGAATGGCTCGCCGGTTTCACGATGGAAGGTAAACACAACGCCCACCTTTGTCAGGACCATCACGACCGGAATCTTGACGCCATCGCGGGTGATGTCGACCAACAATGGGTGGGTCGGCACATCCCAATCCCAGACATCATGATGCACTACCTGAAAATCCCACACGAGTTCGCCGGTGCTGGCACGAATGGCCAGTACCGAGTTGGCGTGCCTATTGTCGCCGGGGCGATGAGTACCCAAGTAGTTGGGCGAAGGCCCTGCAGTGGGAACAAACAAAAGATCACGTTCACTGTCCCACGACATTGTGGTCCAGACATTGGCTCCGCCCACGTCATAACCGTAAGCCTCTTCACCCTCGCGCAGAATCGGATCGAAGACCCACTTCAGTTCACCGGTGCGGGCATCGAATGCGCGAATGGCACCATTCATTGAAGCCACACTCTTAAACTTATTGGCCGAGCCACCGATGATGACGGTGTCGTTTACCACAGCAACCGGCGATTGCAGTTGCATGGCCTGCAGTTGAGTCTGCGGCTGTAACTGCGCAATGATGGGCTTGACGTTAAGGTTGCCGCCATCGCCGAAGTCTTCGCAGTACTTGCCGGTGGCTGCATCAATAGACACCAGACGCTGATCGTTGGTGGCCATAAACAAACGGTATTTGCACACGGCACCTGTTTCAGCCTGCGTGTCTTCCCATTGGGTTAAGCCGCGACAGTTAAACTTGTTCGCGTAGTTGGTCATATTGATTTCGGGATCGAAGGTCCAGTTCACCTTACCGGTACCCGGATGCAACGCTATAACTTTATTAAAGGGTGTACAGGTCACCAGATGATTACCGGCTTCCGGCGGCAGCAAGATTGGCGTTGCCTGAAAGCCGCTCATCGCAACCAGCTCGGGAAACTCTGCCAAGGCGCCGGTTTGGTATGTCCATACCTGCTCGAGATCTTCAACGTTTTCGCGGGTGATCTGATCAGCTTCAGAGTAGCGACCGCCGCCCTCGGCACCGCCGTATTGGGGCCAAACGCCATCGGCCGCCTGCGCCAGACTTACTGCCAAAAAGACCAAAGAAAGGAGTATCGAACTAAGTTTCATGTGCAGTGCCCGTAGATTGGGAGCAGCCAAGGCCGGCTCGTTGAAGTCTGCTGAAGGTTTCATTGATTATAGCCATTCGGAGTCGGCAGTTACTGTTGCACGTAATGTGACTATAATTGCGTCTATAAGGTGGTCAGACAGTCGGCAGGCTTGCTGCTACAGTCTGGAATAAATAACAAGAGTGCCTGAGGCACGGCCTGTTAATAGTCATCCTGTTAATGGGCACCAATTTGCGGAGAATTACACATGGCAGTCGTCGTCATCACCGGCAGCACCAAAGGTATTGGACGGGCTTTTGCCGAAGAGTTTCTGAAGCGGGGCCACAATGTGGCGATCTGCAGCCGCAACCCGGAAGAAGTGGCTAAAGTGACCAAGTCGCTTGATGCCATCAGCCGCGGCGGCGTTATTGGTCAGGTCTGCGACACCACCGACAAAGCGCAGGTGCAAGCCCTTTGGGATGCCACTAAACGCGCCTTTGGCCGCGTGGACTACTGGATCAACAATGCAGGCACTGCCATTGGCCGGCATCTGGTGCATGAGTTGCCGGAAGAGTCAGTCCGCCTGATGCTTAACAGCAACATACTGGGCACCACATTCGGCTCTCAAGTGGCGATTGCAGGCTTTCGCAAACAAGGCAGCGGCAACCTTTATAACGTTCTCGGCGGCAGCTTTCAGGGCAAACAACTCACGCCGGGCATGGGTGTTTACAGCTCAACCAAGTCGGCCATCAACCGCCTTACCACCTACATAGAGTCTGAAAACAAAGACATGCCCGAGATTATTGTGGGCTCCATTAGCCCGGGCGTTCTGATCACCGAAAACTTTTTTGCGGAACAAAAGCATCTGGATCAAGCTGAGTGGGAAAAGAACAAGCCCATACTGAACATTCTCTGCGATTACGTTGAGACCGCCGTACCCTGGCTGACCGACGAAGTGCTAAAGAACAAGAAATCCGGCAAACGAATCGCCTGGCTCACGGGCGGTGAAATTGCCAAGCGCTTTACGAAGAAGTATTTACTCATGCAGAAACGCGATATGTTTTCGCGCTATGACCTCTAGTACCGCTCTGCAGCAGGGTTTCTCGAGTTATTTCTCGAAATAACATTGCGGTTTCACAGCGCGATGCGTAGACTGCATCACTCACTTCAATTTCCTCATAATTGATTGATATTTAACGCATTATTAGAATAATTCGGTATAAGCACCGAACTTCACGGAATAAGCTATGCCGCACATGGTTATCGCCAACACCCTTAAAGATGGCACGGTGGTGTTTCTGAGCAAGGAAGGCAACTGGGTGGCTGCTATCGCCGATGGCGAACTGGCTCTGAGCGAAACCACTGCTGCAGAAATGCTGGCCGATAGTAAGGCGGCGGTAGCTGCCAATCTTGTGATTGATCCGCAACTTATTGAAGTGAACGAAACCGACCACGGCCGGCACCCAACCGCGTACCGTGAATACATTCGCGCCTACGGGCCCTCTGTTAAAAACCCAGGCTAACCCTCATGTATCGCTACGACGAATTCGATCACACCTTCATGGCCGAGAGAGTGCAGCAGTTCTCGCGACAGGTCGCACGCCGTATATCAGGCGAAATGACCGAAGAACAATTCCGGCCGTTGCGCCTGATGAACGGTCTGTATCTGCAACTGCATGCTTACATGCTGCGCGTCAATGTGCCGTATGGCAGCTTGTCGAGCACACAGCTACGTGGGTTGGCAGATATCGCACGCAAGTACGATCGCAACTATGGTCATTTCACCACCCGGCAAAACATTCAGTTCAACTGGATCAAGCTCGACCGTATGCCCGAGCTATTGGGCGACCTGGCAAAGATAGAAATGCACGGTATTCAGTCGAGTGGTAACTGCATTCGTAATACCACCTCGGATCAATACGCAGGTGCAGCGGCCGATGAGATCGAAGATCCCCGTGTCTATTGCGAGATCATCCGGCAGTGGTCAACGCTGCATCCGGAGTTCTCGTACCTGCCCCGTAAATTCAAAATTGCAGTGACCGGCGCACCTAAGGATCGTGCCGCTGTGGCGCTGCATGATATTGGCCTGCGGCTATCTCACAATGCCGAAGGTAAAACCGGCTTTGAAGTGCTGGTCGGTGGCGGCCAGGGCCGCACCCCGGTGGTGGGCAAAACCATCCGCAAGTGGCTGGAACCAGAAGACATGCTGTCTTATTTGGAAGCCATTCTGCGTGTCTACAACCTCTGGGGCCGGCGCGACAACAAGTACAAGGCGCGCATCAAAATTCTGGTGAACGCCACCGGCATTGATGAGTTCCGCAATCAGGTTGAAGCCGAATGGGACAAAATTAAAGACACTAAGCTGCAACTTGAGCAGGCAGAGATCGATCGTATTCAGGCGTATTTCGCACCGCCCGCCTACGAAACCCTGCCCGACTTTAGCGCCGAACTCGCCGCACAGGCTGAAAAAGACAACGCGTTTCAGAAGTGGCTTCGCAGTAACACAGCACCGCACAAAGTGGCGGGCTACATGATCGTTAATCTGTCGCTGAAAAGTACCAAGCAGCCACCGGGCGATATGACGGCACCACAGATGGATGCCACTGCCGCGCTTGCTGATCAATACAATTTTGGCGAACTGCGCGTCAGCCACCGGCAGAACCTTACGTTCACTGATGTGCGGCAGCACGATGTCTATGAGCTATGGCAAAAACTCACAGCGCTTGATCTGGCAACGCCGAATATCGGCAAAGTCTCCGACATCATTGCCTGCCCCGGTCTCGACTATTGCGCGCTGGCGAACGCCCGCTCTATTCCTATTGCCGAGCGAATTCAGCAGCGCTTTGAAGACATAGATCATCTCCACGATATCGGCGAGCTCACCCTAAATATCTCGGGCTGCATGAATGCCTGCGGACATCACCATGTGGGTAATATCGGTATTCTGGGTGTCGAGAAGAAAGGTAAGGAGTATTACCAGTTCACACTCGGTGGTTCATCGGCCGAAGATGCCGCACTGGGTGATCGCACCGGGCCGGGTTTCTCTACAGAAGACGTGGTCAATGCGATGGAACGCATTCTCAACACCTACGTACAACAGCGTGAAGATACCGAAGAAACGTTTCTCGAAACGTATCGTCGGGTCGGCATGGCGCCCTTCAAGGAGGCGTTGTATGGCGCTAATTAAGGACGGCATCGAGGTCACCGACAGCTTTGTTGATGCACGAGGCTTTGAAACACTCCCGAAAAGCGCTGACATTCTGGTCGGTCTGGATCAGTGGCGTGAACACCGTGACGAGCTGCTGGCCCGAGGCCCGAAACTCGGCGTGATCTTGAAAAGCGATGAACACCCCGACACCATTGCCGATGACATTGAACACTTTGACGTTATCGCGCTGGAATTTCCGGCATTTACCGATGGCCGCGCCTATTCTTATGCCCGCATCCTACGCGATCAGTATGGGTTTGCTAAAGAACTACGGGCCGTGGGTGATGTGCTACTCGAACAGTTGCTGTACATGCACCGGGTAGGCTTCAATGCGTTTGATATTGTTGGTGACAACGACATTGAGCAGTGGAAAATTGCTGTAGCCGATTACTCCGTCTGGTATCAGCCCACTAACGACGGTCGTAGTACAATACGCGATCTGCGGCGCGGCTAACGGATACTTAAGATGCACGATTGGCAAATCGGCAAGAGCAACATTATCCGGATTGTAGAAACCGAAGATACCTCTATGCCGGCACAGGCCTTAGTGCCCGATGCCACCCCGGAAAACGTGCTGCCCATTGCCTGGCTGCAACCCCATTTTGTGACCGCTGAAGGCGAACTGATCTCCAGCATTTTTGCCCTGCTCGTTGAGAGCTGTGGTAAGCGCATTGTGATAGACACCTGCCTCGGCAACGATAAGGAACGCATCGTGCCGCAGTGGAATATGCGCCAGGGGGACTTTCTGCAGCAAATCGAAACCGCTGGTTTCGAACGGCACTTGGTCGACTATGTCGTCTGCACACATTTGCACCCCGACCACGTGGGCTGGAACACCATGCTGGTTGATGGCGAATGGCAACCCACCTTCCCGAACGCCCGCTATCTGTTCACGAAAGCCGACTGGGAATGGCTGGACAACGCCAAGGTCAGCGCGCTGGGCGACTACGCCGGAGATTCGGTACGGCCTATCTTTGCGGCCGGGCTTGCCGATGTGTACACGCCGGACCACGTGCTCACCGATGAAGTCACGCTGGTGTCGATGCCCGGCCACTCACCCGGGCATATCGGCGTCTCCATTCGCTCAGATGGACAATCAGCCTTTATTACCGGCGACATGATGCACCACCCCTGCCAACTGGCACATCCCGAGTGGCGCAGCCCCTTCGACTTTGATGGCGACAAAGCACAGAGCACAAGGGAGAAGTTTCTCAGCGATTATGTCGATAGGCGCACGCTGATTATCGGTTCGCATTTCGCCACACCCTCGGCAGGCTACGTGGTCGCCGACGGTGATACCTACCGGCTCGACACGGGACCCGATTAAACTCAACCCTCACATCCACATCCAAACAGCGGGCAAATCGCGCGCCGGATGTGCAAGTGCCTTGTAACAGGCAGACTATAGGTCTCGGATAGGGTGCTACAAAATTACAGTCATCGCGTGGTATTCCGACTGACTGCTTCTAAGGCTGAAAAACAGAACCCTCTGGCAAACCAGCCGATCAGGACATCCAATACAGATGGAAACAGAAAAAGAGAAAACGCGCGGCAAGCTCATTCTCGCGCTGGGCATGACCCTTTTCGCGATTGGGCAATCACTGCTATTTATCGTGGTGGCTCCGCTGGCACAAGAGATCGGGATGTCGGCGCAGACCTTCGGCATTATTCTGGGCGTCTCCAATATTCCCCTACTGATTGCAGCACCCTGGTGGGGTAAGCGCAGTGATCTGATTGGCCGTAAGCCTGTATTTATTATCGGCCTGCTCGGCAGCGGCAGCGGCACCTTGCTGGTGGCATTGGCACTGCAAGGCGCGATCAGCGGCTGGTATCCGGTCGCCTGGATCGGTCTGTTTTTTGGTCTGGCGCGCGGCTACTACTCCGCTACAGGCTCAGCGATCTACCCGGCTTCGAGTGCCTATATGGCCGATGTTACAGAGCGCTCTAAACGCGCCCAGGGCATGGCGCTTATTGGCGGCGCAAACAGCATGGGCTCTATCCTTGGCCCACTCATTGGCGGCAGTCTAGCGGCTGTGAGTCTGCTGGCACCGATGTACATCATCGGTGTTATTACCCTCAGCGGTGCCGTGATTGCCTATTTCTTCCTGAAAGAACCTAACCAACATATTGAAAAGAGCACGAAGGTTTCAACGCTGAAATTCTCAGATCCAAGACTGCGACCGTATATGATTTTGTGGTCATTGTTTTTTCTGGTGTTCATCGGCCTGAACGTGATTACGGCATTCTACATTACCGCCAAGTTCGGCATTACCGATCCGGCCGAGGTGGCAAAAACAGCAGGCAAAGCACTGCTAACACTGGCGGTGGTGATTACGGTGGCACAGGGGCTGGTGTTTCAGGTCTTCAAGCCGTCACCCGCCCTGCTCGTCAAAATATTTGCGCCCATCTATGCGCTGGCGTTTCTGATCATTGCCTTCGCACCCAGCGTCTTAGTATTGTTGATTGGCTATGCAGTACTCGGCCTGGCCTTTGCCTTTGCGACACCGGGTATTAATGGTGCGGCCAGCCTCGCCATGGAACCTCATGAACAGGGCACAGCCAGCGGCTATCTGGCGGCAGCCAACACCTCCGGAGCCGTTCTAGGCCCGCTAATCGCCCCGGCTCTGTTCAATATTCAACCGAATATGCCAATGCTGGTATCTGCGGGCGTTTTTATCATACTGAGCTTCTACGCGTTAACCATTAAGGTGGCGAGCCACGAAGACTAGTGGGCTCGGCCGCATCGACAAGCAGCGGCTACTGCTTGTCGAGAAGAAATAGGCGTCGGGCATCAGCCCGGTGACCGAATTCAATATAGCGGTAGCTGAGCGCAGCCAGCAAAAAGACCAGCACAAAATACAACAACACATGGCCGGCATCGTAGACCGTAATGATGCGCGCCACGGCCACGCCATGCCAGACATACAGCGAGTAACACATCACACCCATGAGCTGAATGAAGTAATTGGAAAACAGCCATCTCACAGGGCTTTTCTGCATCACCAGCAGCGATAGCGCCAGCAGTGCAAAGCCCAGGTCAACCACCAGGTTTATGAACGGCACAATTTGCCGGCTCAGCAGGTCTAAGCGAACGTAATCCCAGAGAAAGCACCCCAAGGTAACCAGAATAACGCCACCGAGAAACATCAACGCTGTGCTGTAACGCTTTATTGCCTCCGGTTTTTGCACGTAAAGATAGCAGGCGAACATACCCCACAAGAATTCATCGAGTCTGCCCAACAAACTGTCTTTAACGGGATTGATAATCGGGTTACCAATCTGAAACATCTCGGCATTGCCCGCCATGCGGGTTGCCAGCGAGACCGCCAGCACAGCCACAAACACCCTATAGATACCGTAACGATTAATGGCGATCAGCAGAAATGGGAACACCACACTAAACCAGATCTCTAATCCCAATGACCACAGCACCCAGTTGTAACGGGGAAAATACATGTCATTGGTAAAATTGAACGTGGCCGTCGCAAGGATGAGTGCCTCACGCAGAAAGGCAGCAGGTGACTCCGGCCTTACCAGGAAAACAATGCACACCAACAGTGAAAAGTAATACAGCGGCAACAAGCGTTTGGCACGATGCCAGTAGAAGGTGCGTACATCAGAACGAGTGGCTAACTGGCGTTTGTTCAGAAAGTACGGGTACGCCAGCACGAAGCCGGACAAAATAAAGAATAGGTTTACGCCCAACCAACCGTTCGATACGTAGGTGAGCGGCAAAATCATGATGGCACCCAGATCAAAGCCGGCAACGCCCGGCACTGCCGCCTGATAAAACACATGCTGAAAGACCACACCAAGAATGGCGAAGCCTCGCAAACCATTGATAACATCCAATTTGGGCATGAGTTTCCTTGGGAAAACGCCAGCTAACGCCCAATGTAACAGCAGTAGCCTTGGGCAACCTGTGATGAACTGCTCAGAGTCTACCGGATGATCCGATGCCGGAACACTCCCCGGCCTTCTGCGCGCTGTCCGCAATCGGAAACTAACTCAGGCGTGATGCGACGCTGGCAACTTTATCCTGCATGGTTTGTTCCCGGTCTGTGCGGGTCCCGACTTTCAGTGTGGTGGTGATTCGTGGTGCACCCATGGCATGCACTTTTTCATGGCAGGCCTTCACCACGGCAAACACAGCATCCCAATCACCTTCGATATTAGTGCCATAGGCATGCAGCGTATGCGAAAGCCCGGCAGCGGCAATGATCTTCTCGCACTCAACAATATACGCCGACACAGAAACACCCACGCCTAATGGCACCACACACAGATCAACGATAACTTTCACAATCCAACTCCCTAAATAGAGCGTATTTACAGAAAGGCTGCCATAAAAAAACCGGGCTCCTGCAAGCAGCAGCCCGGTTTCATTCTAGTCCGACAGAACCTTAATCGGTGCCGGTGCGGAAGCGCTCCATCAGTTCAGAATCGATGCCGTATTCTTCAGACATTTCAATGAAACGTTTCGCAGTGACTTCGGTATCGCCCTTGCCCTTGGCAAAATCTTCTACCGAGGTACAGACCATCTGACGCATAGTAGTAGGCACAGCCATCAGGCCTTTCTGTGCCGCTGAGTCCCAGGGAATAGCCATCTTCACATCGCCACCCTTCTGTCCACCGGGGGGTTCTTGCAACTCATGCATGATCACGTCGCTGGTGGTCTTTGCATGGTAGTAATAACGACGATTCTGATCGCCCAGGCCAACAGGTAGATTCATTGCCTGAATACGCTCGCCACGATCCATTTCTTCGAGCCCTTCTTCCATCACGATGGCTTCGATGTTGGCGATGACAATACCGCTGCTCTTCGGCAAACGAATAATCTCATGGACCGTGCACTCAGCAATCTGCGGACACTCTTTCAGACTAGGCGGCTTAACATGCAGCGATGGAATCGCCGTAAAGCGTGTGTGATCCAGCTCGTTAACACCTTCAGGCCAGAAGCGCGCTGTTTCCATCATGTCATCAAGATAATCAGCGGTCGGACAGTTGATCACGAACTCGCCGGTTTCTACGATATTGCAAAACGTGTGTGATTCCTGACGGAAGCCAACAATCATCTGCGGGGTTTTCGCCATTACATCGTATTGCATGATGTGCGAGTAAGGCGCGGCATTGACTCGCCCTTCTTTATCGAGCGTAGTAATCACAGTAATCAGTTTGGGAAACAGCCAGATGTCTGAATACCAAAACGGTTTAATCTTAATTTCTTTTTTAGCCATCAGGGCGCTCCGGAAAAAAGGGTTGAAGGGTATATCTGACGGGTAATTTAGCACGCGAAACCGCCGACGCCATACCTGTTACGATTTGTTACCGCTGATTGCCGCATAATGAACAGAGACCTCAGAATGCTGGCTATAGAGGGCAATCAGGTAATAACTTCAGGATCAGGCACGGAGCGCGGCCCCAATGAACGCAAACCGCTGGATTGCACAATACCTGCACCAAATACCAACAGCCGGACTGGTTCTGGACGTGGCCTCCGGCAACGGCAGGCATGCGGAGCTTGCGCTGCAACAGGGCTATCGGGTCATCGCCGTGGATCGGGACATTAGCGCTATAAACCACCGCCCAGCCGACCTCGAGTGCCTGCAATTCAATCTGGAAGCCGGGAATTGGCCATTTCCACCGGCATTTTTTGATGGCATCATCGTCTGCAATTATCTCCATCGGCCGCTTATGTCGCATATCGTTGACGCCCTGCGGCCAGATGGCGTGTTGTTGTACACCACGTTTATGCAAGGCAACGAAGCCTACGGCAGCCCACGAAACCCCGCTTACCTGCTGCGCCCCGGCGAACTGCAACAGGTGTTAACGGCAGGCTTTGAGCCCATCGCGTTTGAGCAAGGCTTTTTGGATGAGCCTGCTCCCGCAATGCGACAGAGTATCTGCGTGCGCAAACAGGCCGATCGTTCTATAGTGAAGGCCTGATGCAATCCAATGACCCTACAATGTTGAAATCGATACGTTCCAGTCTTTACAACCGGTTGAGGTGTCACCACTATGACCACCCGTTCAACGATGCACTCGCTGCCATATGCTGCTGGTCTAATCCTGCTTTCGCTATTATTAAGCAGCTGCGCGAGTCGCGACATGGCGCCGCTTAAAGCCTACGAAAAACCCATTCAACTTTCACAGTTCATGGGCGACTGGTATGTGATTGGCAGCATTCCGGTCACAATTCCCGGGTTTAGCGAAGCAGGTGCGCACAATGGCATGGAGTCTTACGAATTGACGCCGGATGGCACTATTCTTACCACCTATACGTTCCGTAAAGACTCGTTTGATGGCACAGAGAAGCGCTTTACCCCAAAAGGCTGGGTCTACAACACCACCACCAATACCGAATGGCGCATGCAATTCGTCTGGCCGTTTAAAGCCGTATACCTGGTGGCATGGGTCGCCGATGACTACAGCGAGACCATTATTGGCGTGCCAAACCGCAAGTACGTGTGGATCATGGCGCGCGACTGGAACATGCCGGATGAGCGCTACGCCGAGCTTGTCGAGATGGCACGCGAGATGGGTTACGACACCAACCTGATCCAGCGCATACCGCAACAGTGGTAAAACGGCGCTAAGCTCAGCAAACAAAAAAATGCCGCGTCAGATTACTTTGCGCGGCATTTTTCATACTGTGTGTCGCCAAACGCTTAGGCAGACTTCGCCGAATCAGTAATTTTGGTCGAATCGGGAATCTTAAGATAGCGCCGGTAATCGAAGCTCCGACCAAGGACACCATCCAGCGCAATGTGCCCATAAAGCAACACTTCACGCCAGCGGCGCAGCCAACCACCAACAAAACGACCGAGCTTAATAACCTGTAGCGGCAGCATTTCATATTCGTAGAAATTGAAAAAGTACGCCAACACACGGGCCTTTTTCCACAAGCGCTTCGGCATGCGGTATTTCACACGCTTACTAATTGCCAGATGAGAAAACAAATCGGCAATGATGCAATGGTTAAACAACGCCGTGGCGACATGAATCTGAAACGGATGCGATTCGTCATCGTAAGACTCAATCTGCTGAACTTGCTTGCGATACGGATCAAATTCAATCAACTCATGAGTCTCACCTGCACTTAATACAAACAGAACCTTGTCATCCTTAAACAGGCGCCGCATAAGCCAGGGCATAGCTTTGAACACACGGTCAAAGTATTTCTGTACACGCTTCATGCTGACTTTAGCCCGCGCCTCTTTCGCGTAGGTTTTCTCCAGCTTATCCGAGACCTTCTCGACGTACTCCGCGATATGCTCATCACGCCGCGAGAACCAGTCATTCTGCTGAATCACGAAACCTTCCTCAGAATCGTAATAGTCTCCGGAGACCATCACATGCAGCTCAGGATCGGTAATGTTGTGCTTCACGAAATAGTCGGCAACTTCCTGCTGACTAACCGCATATTTGTTGTAATCGATAACATCTTTGTGCAGATGACAGTGATTACTCGCAAACGGAATGGCATGGGTAGCACCCGTTGCCTGCACAAACTCAGCAAAGTTCTTGATGTACTGATCACGATCGTCCACTTCTACATAAGGGTCATCAGTCACTTCATAGCAAATACGTGAATTCGCTGAGCTGTGACTGCGCAACACAAAATCCATGTGCGGATGATTGTGCAAAATCTGATCAAGCGGCCCGCCCATAAACTTGGCATCATTGGCATTAAAGACCACCTTGTCGTCGCTCTCGATAACAACAGCGCTATCGGCAAACACAAAAAACTGATAAGACGTGAGCTTAATATCGCCCACCATGAACGATTCGCCATGGTTCAGTTCAATAATATTATTGACGTTCATCTGCCGCAGGTCGCGGGCAATTCGCCCGGCAGGCTCTTTTGGAATAATTATCGGGATATCAGGATCAAATAACCGCAATGACGGCCCCGCAAAATGATCCCAGTGAATATGGGTCAGATAGATTGCATCGGGCTTTAACGATTCAATCAACCCATCAGCGACCGGCGGATAGTTCCACCAGGAACGCCAGTAGGTGCTGCCAATCAACCAGGGATCACAAAGAATCTGGCTACCGGCTGATGAAGTGACGGTCATACCAGCGTGCGAAAGAATCTGTAATTTCATAGTGAGGCTTTTTCGTTAAGTCGTGAATCTGTTAATGCTAAAGCAATTGCTAAGCTTCTCAATTGTAGTATAGCGGCCGGTCTTTAGGCATGTGGAATACCGTAACACTGCTTATGTGAAAAAGCTGCGACACGCTAGATGCTGCAATAGGGGCGATTCGAAGGACGGCACGCACAAAAAAAGCCCGGACAGCCACAAACCACCCGGGCTATTTAAACGACAGACTACGCGCGCGAGGCGCGGCGGCGCTCAACCTCGGTCAGAAACTTCTTGCGCAGACGAATACTCTTGGGTGTGACTTCGACCAATTCATCATCATCAATAAACTCCAGCGCCTGCTCCAACGAGAACTTCACCGGCGGGCTCAAGGTGAGCGCCTCATCAGTACCGGCAGCGCGGATGTTATTGAGCTGCTTCGCCTTAGTGGGGTTAACGCCCAAGTCATTGGAACGGGTATGAATACCAACCAGCATACCCTCATACACTTCTACGCCATGACCCAAAAACAAACGACCGCTATTCTGTAGGTTGTAGAGTGCATAGGCCAGTGCTTTACCATTGGCCATAGACACCAAAACGCCATTATTGCGCTGTCCAATTTCACCCTTCACACGCGGTGCATAACCATCAAACACGGAGAACAACAAGCCAGTGCCCGCAGTCGCTGTGAGGTACTCGGTACGAAAGCCGATCAGACCGCGTGAAGGGATGCGGTACTCAAGGCGCATACGACCACGACCATCCGGCTCCATATTTCTAAGCTCGCCTTTACGCTCGGCAAGACGAGTCATTACTGCGCCCTGAAATTCTTCTTCAAAGTCGGCGGTCACCATTTCCCAGGGCTCGTGCACCACGCCATTCTCGATGTGGTAAATCACTTCGGGTCGCGATACCGCAATCTCATAGCCTTCACGACGCATGGTTTCGATAAGGACCGACAGATGCAGTTCGCCACGACCAGACACTTTGAACTTGTCCGGATCTTCGGTAGGCTCTACACGAAGCGCCACATTGTGTTTAACTTCCTGCCCTAAACGCTCCGCGATTTGTCGACTCGTGACAAACTTACCCTCACGGCCCGCAAACGGTGATTTGTTTACCTGGAACGTCATGCTAATGGTGGGTTCGTCAATATCCAGTGGCGGCAATGCCTCCGGATGATCGCGGTCGCAGAGTGTGTCAGAGATATTCAGCTCTTCAATACCACTGAAGACAACAATGTCACCGGCACTCGCCTTTTCAACCTTGCGACGCTCAAGACCATGAAAGCCATACACTTCGAGCACCCGACCGTTACGCTTCTTGCCATCTGCACCGACAATGACCAATGGCATGTTGGTTGACAGACTGCCGCGGGTGATGCGACCAATACCGAGCACACCAACATACGAGTCATAAGCGAGACTCGATACCTGCAACTGCAATGGACCATCGAGATCAACTTCAGGCGGCGGAACTTCCTTCATGATGGTCTCAAACAAGTGATTCATATCGCCTTCGCGAATGTCTGAATCAGGACCGGCATAGCCGCCCAACGCAGAACAATAGATCACAGGAAAATCCAACTGCTCGTCGGTAGCGCCCAAACGATCAAACAAATCAAAGGTCTGATCCAGCACCCAACCGGGGCGAGCGCCATCACGATCAATCTTGTTGATCACAACAATGGGCTTCAAACCATGCTCAAATGCTTTCTCGGTAACAAAACGGGTCTGTGGCATCGGGCCATCCACAGCATCGACTAGCAGCAACACGCTATCGACCATCGACAATACGCGCTCTACCTCACCACCGAAGTCGGCATGCCCCGGGGTATCGACAATATTAATGCGGGAGTCGCCCCACTTAATGGAGGTGTTTTTGGAGAGAATCGTAATGCCGCGCTCACGCTCCTGATCATTGGAATCCATGGCACGTTCAACAAGATCAGCGCGGGCATCAAGCGTGCCTGACTGCCGCAATAACTGATCAACCAGGGTTGTTTTGCCGTGGTCAACGTGAGCAATAATCGCAATGTTGCGAAGGTTCGTAACTGAACTCATGAATTCTCTTCCGGGTGAAGCTCGCCGAAAACGATAGCTGTGCTGACTTTGTCAGCGGTTGGCAAGCGCGCGCATTATAGAGCAGCAAGCGGGTCCTGTAACGGGTTTTCCCTGTATTACCCCGGCAGGACTGAATTTCGCTCGGCAAAGAGCTAAAAGTGCTAGCTAACAGGGGTGCTACACTGCGTCAATGACCGACCCCAACAGCCTTGCCTACCAGGATCTTCAGCCCGATGACATCCTTGATGCCGTTGAAGCGCTTGGGTTTCCCTGCGATGGGCGGATGCTGGCGCTTAATAGTTATGAGAACCGGGTGTATCAGGTGGGCCAACAATCGGGCAAACCACTGGTGGCCAAGTTTTATCGACCCGGGCGCTGGACAGATGCGGCAATTCTGGAAGAACATGCCTTTTCTGCGGAACTCAGTGAGGCAGAGATACCGGTGCTTTCACCACTAGAGCACAATGGCTCAACCCTGTTTCGCCACGGCGACTTCCGGTTCGCACTCACCATCTGTCATGGTGGACGCGCACCAGATCTGGATAATCTGGAGCTGCTTGCCCAACTCGGCAGGCTCGTCGGCCGGATTCATCTGATTGGTGAAACCAAACCATTTGAGCACCGCCAAACGCTCGATATGCACTCGTTCGGCATCGACTCATGCCGCTATTTGCTCGACCACCGGTTTATTCCGCGTGAACTCATCGAGAGCTACACCAGTACCTGCGAGAATCTCTTCACACACATTGAAGACTGTTATGAGCGCGCAGAACACCCGAGTCACATTCGTCTGCATGGCGACTTTCATCCGGGCAACGTTTTAGTCAATCAAGAGCGACTGCATATTGTCGACCTGGACGACGCCCGCAGTGGTCCCGCGGTCCAGGATCTGTGGATGTTTCTTTCCGGCAACCGGGAAGAGCAAACCCCACAACTGGAAGCACTGCTCGGTGGCTATTCGGAATTCAGACGTTTCGATGCCCGCGAACTGCATCTTATTGAAGCACTGCGTTCATTGCGCATACTTCACTACGCTGCTTGGCTGGCTCGCCGGCACGAAGACCCGGCGTTTAAAATTGCGTTTCCATGGTTCAACAGCCCACGCTATTGGGAAGACCACATTCTGTCGCTGAAAGAGCAGCTGTCACTTTTGCAGGAACCACCGTTGCAGTGGCTGGACTAAGCCGGCTCGACTAAGCCGGCTCGCCTAGCCACACGCCAAGCTAGTCAGACGCATCAAGCGGCGGCAAACTGATTTTGTGATCGGTGCCGTGCAAATAATCGTTAAAGACATGCTCTGCTGTGAGCAACTGATAGCTGCCATCGGCCAGACGATTAGATGTGTCTTTCAAACGATACACGTAATGACCACAGGTATAGACGTTGTGCTTACTGAAGTGATAACACGTGCACATCTTGTCGGTCACCGGTAACTTCTTGCCCTTCTCATCAACACCCGTAGCGTCGTAAGCATCAATGTATAAACAGGTGCCCTTGCTACTCAGGATATAACCAAAAGGTTCGCATTGGGGCTTCACATTTGAGCCAATACACGGACTGTCTTTTAACATCCGCATCAGGTAACCGGTCGCAGACAGACCATTTACCACAACATCTTCTTCTTCGGCCCCGAAGTACTTCTGTTTTACGTGGTCCGGCAGACCGCACTCTTTTGTGACCGTAAAACGGGTTGCCAACTGCACAGCCGAAGCACCCGCCTGCAAATACTCAACCGCATTGGCAGCGGTAAATACACCGCCCGCCGGGATCACCGCAATCGGCAGATTCTCGGCACGCACAAAGTCCATAACTTCCTGGAACACATCCTTTAACGAATAGTCTGCCCAGTCTTCGCCAAAACCCAGATGGCCGCCCGCCAATGGGCCTTCAACGATCACGTAATCCGGCAAACGGTCAACACGCTTACCGCTGCGCAAGAAGATTTTTAATGCGCGAAGACTCGAAACAATAATACCGATATCAACGTCGTGAAACCGCTTGTTCTTAGCCATCAGGCGCAGGCTCTGATTGTGCAGCCCCGCCGACAGGGTAACGCCATCAATGCCGGCATCAATTGCTGCATTAAGACGCACACCCAGTGTGTCACCTGCAGAACCCATCGTGAGTTTTTCCATGACATTGATCCAGATAGCACCCGGACCTTTTTTTCGACTCATCGATTTAGTAACCACTGCAACCTGCGCCTCATAAAGACGTTCAAGATTGAATTTGACAAGGGATTTGTCGGAAGTACCACGACTGGCCTTGTGCTCGACGGTCTTTTCTTTGGTGTAATGCGTTTTGTAATACTTGTCGGAAACGAAAGGAATCATCGCATCAGAAATATGACCAATACCACCCAGACGGCAGGCTTCAAGAGCAAGTTCGACAGCAGAAATATCGACGCCCATGCCGCCGATAATAATAGGAACATACTCTTTGCCGCGCAGTTTAAGGCGGAAATCATTAACTGTGGTCATGAAGTAATGGTCACGAAATTCATCAGAGGCAGTAATTATAGTCGCGCCTTTGGCGGATAGATACCTTTGAGGACTACTGTCGGATTCGCACAAGCCTTTAATTTATCGAAGTTCCTATATACGGAGTGACAAATATCAAAAAGGCCCCCGGAGCTACTTCTGAGCGATAGAGGACACCATTACCTGCAGCATTGTGGATTTAAACCTTTGAAACGACTATCTTTGCAGCCCTATACAGAGGAATGACCACAGAATTCAGGGTCACTCAATAAAATAACGCCGGAAAAATACCGGCCAGCGGAAGGAATATTCAAGTGGAAGTTGATCTTATTCTCGAACCGGATCTTAACTCTAAGCAGATTACAGAGATCGGTCAGGCAGCAGAAAAGTATGGCATTCGTGCAATCTGGACATCCAACTACTTTGCACACTGGGATGGCTTTTTAAGTCTCGTGCCACTGGCGCAAAGCACAGTTAAATTGAAGATGGGTCCGCTGGCCGTTAGCCCATTCGAAATGCACCCGTTGAAGATTGCGAACTCACTGCTGTCGCTCAACGAAATGTCGGGTGGGCGCGCGCAAATCGCTGTTGGTGCCGGTGAAGGCAATGTTACCGCGATGGATCTGAAGAAGCCGCCGAAACAGGTATTGGCCATCAGAGAAGCCATTGAAATCATCAAACTGGCCAGCAGCGGTGGCTTGAAGAATGGCTACAAAGGCGAGATCTTTAATGTAAACCTGCCCTGCGCCTATGACTGGCTGACAGCGCCTGCACCAAAAGTCTACGGCACGGCATACCGCGAGATGATGATGCGCATGGAAGGCCGTGTTGCCGATGGTTGCTTTGTCGGCTGCACCCCGCCGGAAGTAGCCGGCGCCGCCGTCGCGCATATTAAAGAAGGCCGCAGTCGCCGTGATGATCCGAATGAAGAGTTCCACGTTAACACTTTCTGGGGCTGGCACATTAAAGAAGATGCCGCTGCTGCATACCGCGAATCACGGCTGGAACTGCCATGGCGTGCACGTCTGCTCGATCCGGAAATGATCAACATGTATCTCAACGAAGAAGAAGTGCAGTTGGTCCGCGACAACTACCAGCAATACGTTGATTCATACTTTGCAAAATCTGACAACGTACCCGGCGTACCTGACGAAATATCGAACAAGCTGTGCGAAGGCCTCACATCAACCGGCGGCCTGGATGCACTCGATCGCGAGATCGAACGCTTTAAGCTATTTGGAAAAGCCGGCCTGACCGAGATTGCTCTGCGGTTGCACGGTGACCCGATGGATGGTCTTAAGATTATCGGCGAGCACGTCGTACCCGCACTACGCGACGCATAGTTAGCCGTGTAGCAAGCCAAAAAAAAGCCCCGCTCTGGCAACAGAGCGGGGCTTTTTTATGCCTCTAGCAAGTGGGCTACTTCCACTTGCTGCGGTCTGCATCCATCTGAACTTTGCCGCCGCGACGATCCAACATCATCTGTGCCATCTCTTTGCCAAAGATGCGCTGAGGAATAACGTTCATTGGATCTTTGCGATTGGTGTACTGACGATAGTTGAAGTCGTATTCCTGCTGCGCATCACGCAATGAGGGAGGCAACTTGTCGGCATTGTCATACCAGGTGAACCAGCGATCCACAAACTTCTGCAGGTAGGCTTCACATTGATCGATATGATCATCGCTCAAATCAGTAATGTAGCTGGAGCAAACGGGTGACTGCATGCAGCGAATACCGGGGCCATGACTTGCCGACCAGACGTAATCGGTATTGGCACGAAACTCGAGATACTCTTTGTTAGCGTCGCCTTCATAGTACGTATCGACATAAGTTTCATTGGTCTTCAGATCAACGCGGTTCACGTAATCTGCATAAAACAGCATGTTTGGCACGGTACCGAAAATCACCATTAGATTAGGCACCAGAGTTTCCTGCCCCAAAACAACATTGATATTCATATCGATGATGCTGGCTTTGCGGTTGCCAATCCATGAACGCACAAACCAATCAACATCGTTACCTGTGTAGCCAAAAAACGCGCCTTCCATTGCGCCATCTTCAGACTGATAGTAGTCCGCACCTTCTGAAATGGGGTGCAACTTACAATCGAAACGCTCAACAACGCGATCAGCAATCTTGCCGTGGATATCCCACATGCGTTCCCATTGCTTTGACACATCAACATTTGGGTTATCTTCAAGAAACTCGTGAATGGTTTTTACGTCACTCTGTTTTTGACTCATTGTTATCCTTCCGCCCTCCGCCCACGCAGAGATGCATAATTAGGCCAGTTGGCCGCCACAAAATAGGTGACGGAATCGTAGCAGGATTACCTACTAAGGTTAACGGGCTATTTCTATACGACCGTAGGCTGGCACAACGGTTGGAAAAAATAGTCAGATATATCAATTGCTAACAAATGAAGTGTTAACTTTGTCCTTGACACTACTTTACTCAATTCCTCATTATTAGGGGATTGAACACCCAATAATTCGGGAAAAGTCTCCTTACATGTCCGACAAACACAACAATCTGATCATGGTATGCGGGGCATCACGCTCGGGCACCACCATGCTCGACCTGATGCTAGGCAATAGCGACCGGGCCTTTTCCTGCGGTGAAATTTACGCGCTGTTCAGGCCCTATCGCACCCATCATTTTGATCCGGACTGCTCCTGCGGTACCAAGCCCTGCCCCGTATGGAGCAAGCTCGGCGCTGTTAGCGAGAGCGAGTTTCATTCTGTGGCTTTAGCTCAGGCAAACATCGAGCATGTTATTGATTCATCGAAAGACCTTAATTGGGTCCTCGATGGCAACAGCTGGGCTACCCAACGCTCGATTCCCGTAAAACATGTCTTGCTGTGGAAGAGTCCTATTGGTCTGGCATACTCGCACTGGAAGCGTGGACGACCCATCAACAGCTACCGGCGGGCATTTATCAATTATTACGGACGATTTCTGGACTTGCGGCTGCCTTTTATTGCTGTCAGCTTTGAAGAACTGGTCGATACACCCGAGCCGATCCTAAAAAAACTCTGCGCCTATACCGGAGTTGAATGGCACGAGAGGCAGGAAGAGTTCTGGAGCAAACAGCATCATCACCTGTTCGGCAGCGCCGGCACTGGCAGCCAGGTTAAGACCGGCCAATCAACAATTCGCACGAAAGAGGATTTCCCGGAAGACTTTCTTCAGAAGTGGCGAGAAGCCGATGCCGCGCAAGATCATGACGAACGGCTCAATGATATTATCGCCGCACTGCGGGCTGCCGACATTGTCTCCGGAAAAGCGGCGAACACCGGAACCCCCTTACGTTACGCCGGCCCTATCAAACCGTTCTGGTACTACCACCATGCACTGAAGTACATGTATCAGAAACGCTTCCCGGTAGAACTAAGCAGGGCTGAATCAACCTAAGCCGCACATAAAGACAGACCACAAAAGACAGGCAATAAAAAACCGACTTTCGTAAAAGCCGGTTCTGTTGTTAATGCTTTATCAAACTCTGCAAACGCCGTAAATAAAAATCTATTTAATACGTCTGCTCATCAGACTACTCAGCAATAACGTTCTCGGCCTGAGGACCTTTCTGGCCCTGCGTCACTTCCATCGTAACGCGCTGACCATCTTGTAATGTTTTAAAACCTTCCGCCTGAATGGCTGAGTGATGCACGAATACATCTGCTCCGCCTTCCTGTTCGATAAAGCCAAAACCCTTTGCGTCGTTAAACCACTTAACGGTACCACTTACTCTAGACATACGAACCTCTGACAAATACGGGCGGTCGAAACCACCAGAAAACCCCAATACTGCAATCGTCGAAAATCCAGCCTCCGCGTTTACAGTAGTTGGAGTATATATGGCTGCGCAGCAAAATAAAGCAATAAAACACCGCTAAAGCATTACCCAAAGAGACTAGACAGGGACACAGCCGGAACTAGCTCAAACCGGTAATACCGGCCCTAAAGCCAGTATTTATAGGGTTTTAGCGCTCACGAGCCGCCTTGCCAATATCTGCAGCCATTGGCTCAACCCGCAAGGGCGGGGTAAAAAGACCCGCAAAACGGCCGTCCGGGTCAAGCAGATAGACCGCTGGAGAGTGCTCAACAATATAGCTATCCGGCTCGATAACGACCCTAGATGTAGCGCCCAGGCCGCTGACCAAGGCATCAATTTGCGACGGCTCGCCGGTAATGCCAGTGAAGCCCTCGCCGTAAGCGGTAATGTAAGCGTCTAGCACCGTAATAGAATCGCGGGCGGGATCTACCGAAACGAACAGCACCTCAACAGGCGCTTCATCACGGGCGGCAAAATCGCTGCTGAGTGCGTCTTTGATCAGCCCGAGTTTGTACAGCGTCGGCGGGCACAAATGGCCGCAGGAGGTGAAACCCATAAACAGCAAAGTCCATTTGCCGCGCAGCTCGGCGTTAGCAAATGAACTGCCATTGTGATCGGTTAATACAAAAGCCGGTAACGGCTTTGCCGGTTGCAACAAACTGCCGGCATCACCTTCAATAACTCGCGGCAACCGCGAAATAGAATCGCTGGTAGGCCGGGCAGAAAAAACTGCAACGAGCACCAGACTCATTGCCGCCAGAAAGAATATCGAAAATCGTTGCATAAGATATTACGTGGCAGTAGCCGCAACCTGCTTCGGTCGCGTGAACCACGCCATCACCATAACCATGAGTGTAAAGCTCACACCATCAGAGAAAATCATCATCAACTGATATCCGGGCGGGAATGCTGACCAGATGATGTCGGCAAATCGGGGATACGCGGTATAGGCTAAACCCATGGTGCTGCAAATGGCCACATGGCTCCAATAGTTCGTGGTGTATTTATTGAGCATCAACATTGCGCCACCAATGAGCAGCCCAATCACCATACTATTGAACCAGCCAATAGCAATCATCACGGGCGACGCCTCGGGTACGCCATCGCGCTTAATGTAAATAGTAGCTACAGGACCTGAGGCGCGCATGTTTTTGCGAATCTCGTCTGAGGAAGAACGGCCTGGCAAAATATAGGTGCCCGACTCCGGAAAATGCTCAAGCAAGGCTTCAGCCGCCGCAACATCATCTCGTGTTTCTGACATCGTCATATAAGGAATATCGGTAAACACATAGAACGCCAGACTCCACACCCAGGCGACCAGGGCCACACATAACGCACCTATTATTAAACGCATCGCACCGCTCCCTTACAGAACTGTCTTTAAGATTGACTACAAATAATGATCCACAGTAGCAAAATTGCAGCTTTGCAGCACTTAGCGTCTGAAAAGGCCGTCTGTTTGACCGAAGAATGAGCGCCGCACGCGGCTTTGTTGGTGCATTTACACCAGACCCGGTGGTGGCTTACACAGAACACCAGAAGTTGTCATAGATGATAGGCTTGCCGGCTTATACAACCATTGGGCAGAGCAGGCAGGAAGTAGAACCCGCCGGCGGCCCTGCTAAGACGGAATGAAATATGGATATCGATATTATTCTGGAAGCAGACGTCGGCCCACAGCAGTTTGCAGAGCTCGCCATAGCGGCAGAGAAACTCGGCGTGCGGGCGATCTGGTCATCGAACTACCATCAAAACTACGATGCATTTTTAGTCATGGCACCCGCCGCAATAGCGACCTCGAAGATCAAACTGGCAGCACTGGCCGTAAGCCCCTGGGAAATGCACCCGCTCAAAATGGCGAATGCGCTGCATACGCTGAATGAAATCTCCCACGGGCGTGCGGCCGTGGCACTGAGCGGTGGCGGTGGTGTACTCGGCGCTTTAGGTTGGAAGATTAGTCCGGAGCAAGCTGAGCCATGGCCTTACAAAGACCCCATCATGCTCAATCGTTATCCGGAACGGCGGGTTACGGGGGTGCGCGAAGGTATTGAAGTATTAAAACAGGCGCGCAGCGGCAAACTGGCCTACTCATACGATGGCGATATTTTTCAGATCACCCGGCCCTACGTACTGGACTGGGCTAAAGCAGCGCCGCCACTGATCTACGGTTGCTGCAGTGGTCCAATGATGGTGCGCATGGGTGGCCGGGTTGCTGATGGTATTCAGCTGTCCGACTTCACCGTCGAGATGATGCCCGAGGCCATGGAAAACTTAGAAAAGGGCTGGGCCAGACGCGACGACAAGCCAGAGGATTTTAGAATCGGTAACTTCTGGGCATGGCACATAAAGGAAGATATCAATGTAGCCCTGTACGAAGCCCGTCGTGAGCTTATCTGGCGGGGTGCCATTGCTGGTCGCTACAAAAACGAGATAAAACCATTCTGTCATGATGACGCTGAAGTGGAATTGGTCTGCGACAACTTTATGAATCTGATGAAGGCGTACTGGACCCGCAGCGGCATTATCGACAATGTCCCTGATGATCTTTCCGAACGACTCGTGAAGGGCATGGCATCAACGGGGGACATGAGCAACATTGAGGAAGAACTTGATCGTTTCGACCGGTTTGCCAGGAGCGGTCTTACAGAACTCTCTATCCGGCTGTTTGATGACCCGATGGATGGGCTCAAAATGATCGGCGAGCATGTGATGCCCCGCTTCTTTTAACGGGTTTTAGGCGCTACCGATCCGTACTGATGGACTCGCTGATGGACTAGCTGATGGGCCGGTACTGACTAATTAGTACTGCTGGTCAGCGTCGTCGATGCTGGCATAAACCTCCAGACTGCCATCCTCGTTAACCTGGACAACTTTATAGGGCTGAAACCGGCCGTCCATTTCCATACCGGGACTGCCCATTGGCATCGCAGGCACGGCCAAACCTATAGCCTGCTCTGGCGGGCTAGCAAGAAACGCCTGAATCACCGGCCCCGGAACATGCCCCTCAAAGACGAGGCCTTGCTTAGATACGGCGGTATGACAAGACGCTGTCTCACCGCTAATACCCAGCTGCTTCTTCACCGCATTCAAATCTGCAGGATTCTGGACGCTTGCCGTAAAACCGTAGTCAGCCAAATGATCGATCCACTTAAGGCAACACCCGCAGGTCGGCGACTTATAGACAGTAAATTCCTCAGCAAACACGACCAGTGGATTTAAAACCAGAAATAACCCTGAAACTGCAGCAAGCTTTATAGAACGGAACATAACAACAACCTCATACGGTACTTAATAGTACCGGCAATATACTGCCGGTTTAGTCGGCAAAACTTTCCATGTACATACGAATCCGCGCGCCCCATATTTCGAACACATGTTTCAGACTGTTCTCGGAATTCAGGCGGGTATTCTGTTGGTACTGATCGCCAATACGCTGCGGACCTTCATAGATGGCCAACAGCTCGCCACTAGCGCCATCACGCAATTGAGCCTGCGCCACGATAATACCGAAGCCCTGAGTCTGAACATCTTCGCCTTTACGGGCAAACGGCATAATGCTAACCAACTCAATACGAACAATCAGTACACCCTCGCCGGGCTCATCAACAACCTCGAAACGCTGGCCAATTTCGCTGCGCACCGCTGTTTGATAACTCTGGCGGAGCCACTTTTCATCATCCGACGTTAACTCCCAGCGCTGAGTAGCACGCTCTTGCGCAGTAACCCAGGGAGGAGCAACAACAACGGTCGCGGTCACGCCAAGCGGCGCAATAAGTACTTTGCTATAGCCTGATAGGTCAAGGCCTGATTTTTGATAGTAGGGCTCTAGCTGCTCGACTTCACTAACATCAGCCGCGTTAGCAATATTCATTAACAGCAAGCCAACACTCACTAATAAACACAACAGGTATTTCTTCATAGCAGCGAACTCTCTCCAAAAAGTAGGCACCAAAAATAGGTGCAAGTCACGCCAAGCCATACTAACCCATTCTGCAACCGGCCTTCATTAAACGCCAAAATTCATGCCGGATAGCCTGCAAAGATGTATTAATTGTTCATGTTCGTGCGCCTTCAAGCCCAAAGACAAGCCCTTCTCGACCTTTTAGTTTAGCCCTTAGGTTGATAAGACGAACTTGGTGGAACGCCTGACAACATACCTGGAGAAACACACAGACTGTGACGGACATCTTGAGGATGTACTGCAGAGCGCCGTAGAAACCCGGCACCTAAATGAAGTACTCGGAACTTTTGTGACGCACATACTCAGCTCATTGAGTACGGTCTAAAGCAATAACTAAAATGGCTCACACTCTAAAGACTCGAACTACTCCAAGTACTTTTAGAGCTGCAACGCCCTGACTTTAAATACCTGAGCAGACTACGGATAAACAATACGCTGCGAAGCCCGGCCACAGAATGTCTCGCCGTCATCCGCTTCTGTCATTGCTGCATAGCAATCACCCACCGAATCCATCAACTGCAGTGTGGGAGCACGACCCAGGTACTTCAACAAATACACATATTTCATATCTTCGCTTGGCTGACTGAACTTATAGAAGGTATTCACACAACGCCCGTCGATAAAATCGACACCTTGCTTTTCTGCATTTTCTGCAAGATTCTCAACGGCCGCCAGGCACTGATGGGTTTGGTAGTCTTTCATGTTCTTAAATGCCAACTCAGGGGCATTGCTACTGCCTTTCTCGTTTGCCAGAAAAAACAAATGCATATCTGCAGAAGCCGTTACGGACATAGCCAAATACAGCAACGCAGTGAGCATAAAACGCATAGATTTCCCCTTGCAAGATTCCCGGACCACACGAGCTATCATCCAACAATAAACCGGCTCGAAGCAAGTACAGTCATGGAATCAAATACTAGCGAGTAACGCTGGTCGATCAAACAGGACCGGCCGGACTCTAGAGACTAGCGCGAAGCAGGCAAGGAAGCCTGAATAGACTTCTCGGCGGGCGCATACAACCACCAGTCGCGATTGCTTAGCGCATACACCGGTGCATAGTTTGAAATGTCGTGCGCATCGGTTAACGAGGAATTCTGGTTATCGAGCACCCAGACATCGGCGCCCACCGAGACTGCCAACACCGCATGTGGCATTTTCAGATCGGTATCCTGAACCACAACAATGCGCAGTGCGCTGCTTGACCACCCGAGTTGCAGCAAAGAGAGCATTTTGAGTATGGCGAAGTCTTCGCAGTCACCACCATTCGCTAGGAACTGCTCAGGGGCTGCCCAAAAATCCAGTTCACCGTAATTGGTGGCATCGTCCACATAGGCTTGCCGATTAACAAAGGCATTGATGACTTTGAGCTGTTTCTGGGCATTCACCCCGCGCAGATCGTGCAACATATCCTGCCAATCGGCGATAGCGCAGTCACTGGAATCGGCACATTGGGAGGCGTTACCCGCTCTATTATAGTCCTCTATAACCAAAGCCCACTTGGGGAAGTCGTCGATTGTGCCCTGAATTTGCCCCGGATAGCCAAACAGCTCGGCGAATGGTTCTGCAGCCAGTGGTTGAGAAATGATCAGAGAAAGCACTAACATAGAGATCTTTGAGACCCTCCATATTCGTAAAGACCATCGGGCACATGCACGATGCGCCGGTCTGCAGAAGCAGGCCATCACATACTCATGAAAATAAAATGCCATTGATCTCATACCGTTTCATCACTCAGCGCTGTAACTCATCGTTACTGCTTTCCCTTGCCCTGCTCTTCGCCTTTTTAGCGAACCCGTCAGGCGTCCGTGCCGACGAGATTCAGGAACGTTTTTCAGAAGCCATGGCAGCGATCGAAGCCGACAAACTCAATACGGCTCGAGGGTTACTTCAGGAACTGCTGGCCGCCTACCCCACCTTGTATCGTGCGAGGCTTGAGTTGGCTCGAACCAACTACCTTGCTCTCGACTTCGATGCGGCGGATGCAGAGCTCACCAAAGTGCTCGCAGACCCGGAACTGCCTCTGTCTGTGCGTACCAACTTAATGGCGTTCCAAGCACAAATCCGTGACGACCAACGCACTTTTGAAAAAAGGCATCGATGGAATTCGCAGATCTATGCCGGCGGCATGTACGATTCCAATATTAATTTTGGTGTTGCGCGTGACATCGTTGATATAGGCGGCGTTCCGGCCACAGTGCTGCAAACATCAAAGCCCATTAGCGATTACGCGGCGGTGCTCGACGGCGGGCTTTTGCACACCTATAACCCGGGCTGGAGCTTCAAAAGTGGTGAGGACACAGGTTATGTCGTATGGCAGAGCCAGTTAAACGGCTACTACCGCGGCTATGTGGATAAAAGCGATTTCGATCTGAGCATTGCAACACTCCGCACCGGGCCGGCCTGGGTCGTGCCGCAGGAGTGGTCGGCGTCTATCGGTTTGCAGGCGGATCAGATTTGGCTTGGCAATGAGCGTCTCGGATTATTTTTTACCATTAACCCCAACTTTCTTTGGGAGATCGATGAGCAATCGCAACTGTCGGTAGGCGCGGCCTTTACCGAGCGCACGTTCAATGACGATACAGATGATCTCCGTGAGGGTAATTTGTATCGGGGCAACGTGGGCTACTCGCGGGTATTTCTGGAGGGCGAGTTCGGCATTCAAGCCGGAGCGGGTTACTCCGATTTTAATGCTGAACTTGATATTTTTGCCTACGATGGTCCGGATGCTTTCATCGGCGCCAACTGGAATACCTGGAGCAGCGGCACGGTATACGGCAGTCTCGGCTACCGCAATTTCGATTTTAAAGGCACCGATATGCTGTTTGGCGAGTCACGCAATGATGATGAATATCGCTTTATTGCGGGCGTGCGCCAGCAGCTGAATAAAGCTTGGTCAATAAAGGCTGAATGGGCAAGGACCAATAACAAGTCCAACCTGGAACTGTTTGAGTTTGAACGCGACCAGATCAGTGTTGGCGTGCAACGTACCTGGTAAACGCGTTTTGGCGCGCCCGCGCTAGCTAACCTGCCTTTAAGCTGTCAGTTTTTTGGTTCAACCTAATTATTTACTGTGTTATGTCTACTGTCCTGCCGTTAGAGGTACAAAGTGGCAGAATGGCGGAACCAGTTCACAAAAAAGATATTTTGTCATACCGAACTTTTCAGCATTATTGTTAGTCCTACTTGTTGTTCTAAGCTCAACTAAAAAAAATAATAAACAAAGAACATTCGGCACGATGCCGAATCAAAGAAAACAGGGATGCCATGACACACTTTAATCAAATTATTCTCGCACTTATTCTACTCTCACCCGGCACATTGCTCAGTGTTGCCCAAGCCGCTGACGAAGCGCCGATCTTGTCGGAGCAAGACTGCGCTGCCATTCTCGATGACAATGGCATTGCACCCAAATCAGTGCCGGCAAACTTAGTTGACTCGTGCAGAAACATTCCTCTACTTGCCCCCGCCGCAGGCGCGGCAGCTGCGACCGACCCTTGCAGTGGCGCCGATGGAGCAGGCTCTGTTTATTGCTGGGGCATATGGGATGCATTGGCGCCAGCCGCTGGCGGTGGCGGCGATGCCCCGGTTATTGTTTATCAGGAAGACGTCCGCCCGGAGCTAAGCAGCTTGTTTGCCCAGGCAGTTGCTAATGGTCCTCCGGACCCACCAGCACCACTGCCGCTAGTGCTTGACTCTTGTCCTCCGGGTTCGGCCGGTTGCGGTTTCGCCAGTTTGGTGGCCGGTACCACAGGTAGTGCCAATCCTGCAGATACCACCATCATTAATTTTTCTATAGCGCCCGATGGCACGGGCTTTGTGGCAGCTCCCGGCACTGCCGGTGAGGTTCAGTCGGCAGCGATGACGACTAATTTTGCACCTGAAGGCGGCGACCTGTACTTGCTTGACTCGATAGGTGTGGTGGTCAATGGCAGCACCACGCAGATATCGCAACTTCAGGCCCGCGTTGTCTCTCCAGATGGCGGCGCCACTTTGATCTATGGATCCGATTTCTGGCTCAACGCTAATGTCTTAGGGGGCGGAGTTGATGCTCAATCCGGTTTCTTTGCTGCAGGCAGTGCCACCACGCTTGCCGACCTCACGCAACTGAGCAATCTGAATACCAGCGTTAACTTTGCCGGACTAATGTCGGGCGACAATGGCACCGCAGCGAACATCACCTTAAACTACGGCGCCAACTCAACATGGACAGGCAACTGGACTGGTAACTACAATTTTGATGCCGGCGGTCGGGTTCTCGGTGCAGATTTCATCTCAGACACGGCACAGTTTAGTAACAATGTGATTGCAGGCTATGTGCAGGGCGCCACTTTAGGACCTGCCGGCAACCAGGCAGCCGTTATAGCGGTTGATGTGGAACTGGCCACCATCGGTATCGTCCGGGATGTTGGCATGTTGCTACAAACCCCATAAGTATTTATAAAAACGTAAGCAAGTCATTGGCCACATCACAATAAAGAACGATAGATACGGCAACTCTGGAAGGGAAGTAACCTATCAACAACTTGAAACAACTTATATTGGCTGGTGTAGCTGGTCTTATTGCCTTGCCGGCGCTATCGGCAACGGTGTCACTAGTGCCTTCAAGTACGGCAGTAACAGTGGGCGAAACCTTTACTGTTGATCTTGTTCTAGATGCAGCAGATGCTGCGGGCAATCAGCCGGGCAGCTTCCGCGGCAAAGTGTTGGTGAACTTCGGAACTAACGCCGCCTATCAGAGCTTCGTCTTGGCAGACCCATCGATCGCGTTCGGTGCTACAACAGTTAATGCCAGCAGTATCGCTTTAGGATTTGATAATGCCGCTGGTGTTGGTGTGATTGGTACCTTCAGCTTCTTAGTCACTGGTAACGTAGGCGATACAATTTCGCTTGGCATTCAAGACGGTGTGCCATTTATAAGCAGCTTCTTCAATACTGATCCTACGGTCAAGCCTTTTACCCCTGATTTTGTTGGCGCTAACGTCAGTGTTGTGCCACTGCCCGCAGCGGCATGGCTAATGATGGGAGGACTAGCTGCTCTCGGTGGCTTTGCGCGTCGTCGCCGCTCTTAATACAAGCTCGTTTAGAAGAACAGTCGCTGACTCACGTCGGCGGCTGTTTTTTTTATGCGGGATTCTAGGCTTTGCTTTCTGGAGTGCCGGAGCAGTTGCACAGGCCGGTAACTACTCATCGGCTGCAGCCTATATCTATGGCGCACAGACCAGCGCGCTCGATGAGGTCATTGCGGCGTACGAACGGATCGAAGCAGCCGGTGGCTGGCCTGCTGTTAGCGCCGATGAAACTCTGGTGCCCGGCGGACGCAGTCCGCTCGTTCGTAGTCTTCGTCAGCGGTTGCGCCTAACCGGCGACTTTACCGGCCGCATGAGTGCTGATCCTTTCCTATTCGACCGGGCATTGCTCGATGCACTGCAACAGTTTCAACTGCGCCATGGCCTTCAGCCTAGCGGCTATATCGACCGGCAAACGCTGTATACGCTCAATCAACCCGTTGGCGAAAAACTGGCGCTGCTCAGGGACGCGCGTGAGCGCTGGTCGGCGCTTAAGCCCTACGCCGGTGATGCCCGCATCTGGGTGAATATTCCGGAAGCCCGGGTTGCCGCACTTGAGAACAACACACTGATGCTGAACATGCGGGCCATCGTTGGTCAGCGCTCACGTCAAACACCGGAGCTATCGAGCACCATCCGTCGCGTTGTAGTGAACCCAAACTGGACCGTACCACGCTCCATCGCCACTCAGGATCTGCTACCAAAGCAACAGGCAGATCCCGGCTATTTGTCACGCAATAATATTCGGGTGTATTCGACAAAAAATAGAGGGGGTGGAGAAATTGCGCCGACCGACATCAACTGGTCCGCATTGAGCACCAACAATTTTCCTTACCAACTCAAGCAGGATCCGGGCCCGGCCAATAGTCTTGGTCGCCTGAAGTTCGATTTCGCCAACAGCTACGATGTGTTTTTACACGACACGCCCGGGAAATCGCTGCTGGGGCTCTCCTACCGTTCGCTCAGCTCAGGCTGTGTGCGCCTCAGCGAGCCTGAGCCACTGGCCGCCTGGATGCTCGGTAGCGCCGCACAGGCGAAGCTCTTGGCAGCACTAGGTGACAACACCTACAGTACGCAAAGCCTGGAGCCGAAAACCGCTGTGGCTATAGAGATGGTGTATCTGGTCGCTTGGGTGTCAGAGGCTAACGGGACGGTGCAGTTTCGCAGCGACGTGTACCAAAAGGTGAGCTACTGATACACCTGTATTGCCATCGAACCAGGCAGACTTGCTTGCAGGTGACAATATACATTCTCGGCAGAAATACCACACAGCGCTCAATAATATGATCCTCGAGCACCGGGTTCATCGCTAATGAAACCGCTAATCGCTTGGCCCTATTAATCATAACCGCTGCCGGCATCCAGATACTGCCGCTAACCGCAAGCCAATGCGATCGCGGCTCATCAGACATCTGCCCGCTTTAGCTGCACTCGGTAATTGAGTAGACTGCAGTACTCAGCACCTAAACTGTAGCGAATAGAGACTCGCGGAGCCCGGCCCGGCCGCACAGCAACCCTATGATGGAACAACTTGCCGCAATAAATACGCACCTGCCCCTTATCGCAGGCCTTTTCATTACTGTTTTTATCGCGGCGATTGCGGCGGTGCTCACCAAGAAGCTACTGCTAACGCTGCTGCATGTGCTGATCGCGAATACCCACAGCACCTGGGATGACGCACTGGTTAAACACAATGTGTTTGGTCGGCTATCACAGATTGTTCCCGCTGTGTTCATCTATCTCAGCATCGATCTGGTCCCCAACCTGCCAGATACGCTCGATACCATTATCAGAAATGTCGCTGCCGGCTGGGTTGTGTTGACTCTGGTTAGAGTCGTGAACAGCATACTCGCGTCGATCAACACTCTTTATGAGGCAACGGCAGACGCACGCAGCAGACCCATTAAGGGCTTTATCGAATTGGCCCAGATTGCCGCTTCGGTGATCGGCTTTATTCTTGTTGTGGCCGCGTTGATTGATGAATCACCACTCATCCTGCTCAGTGGCCTTGGCGCCATGACTGCGGTATCGATGCTGATTTTTCAGGACACCCTGCTGTCACTCGTGGCCAGTATTCAGCTCACCAACCAGCAGATCATCAGAATTGGTGACTGGATTGAGATGCCATCGTTTAATGCCGATGGCACTGTGATCGACATTGCGCTGTACAACGTCACCATTCAGAACTGGGACAACACCGTAACCACGGTGCCCACCAACAAACTAGTGAGTGGTGCGTTTCGCAACTGGCGCGGCATGAGCGAATCGGGTGGCCGCCGCATAAAACGTGGCATCTATCTCGATATTAATTCGGTACGTTTGCTCACCGATGAAGAAGCCACTCACTTTAAACGGTTTGCATTGCTTAAAGACTACATCGCCGAGAAAGAAGCTGAGTTGCAAGCCTATAACGAAGTATTGGGCGCACCCCACGAAGCGGGCGTTAACCTGAGAAAGCTCACCAACATCGGTACCTTTCGGGCTTACATCTACAACTACCTGAAAAAGCACCCCAAGATTCATAACGACATGACGCTTATCGTGCGTCAACTGCAATCGGGCCCGGACGGATTGCCTATAGAGATCTATTGCTTCACCAACGACACCAACTGGTTTAACTACGAAGGTATTCAGTCGGATATTTTTGATCACCTGTTTGCGATTGCCCCGGAGTTTGGTTTACAGATGTATCAAAGCCCCACCGGATTGGATTTCCGTGGGTTGACGGGCAAGAACTAGGATTGGTTCGATTCGGCTAGATTGACAAGCATAACCGCCTTCGGTGAAGGCTCTGAGTTCTGTGCCGTCATCGCGTTGCTCCTCCGTCGAAATTGCTAATGCAATTTATCGAAAAGGGAACCTTACTCTCGTGAGCACATCAAACATTCAATAGATGCATTCTCGCCATATAGGCAGCAATCAGCCTGCTACGACAAGAACAAGGGGAGAGAGACTCGTTGGATAGCCCTATTTACCTATCGACAGAACACCACGAGGCATGCCTAGCAATGCCCGTCGTTCATGAAAATTATTCTTCTACAGGTACAAATATGATTAAAGCAAGACAGATCGCAGCGCTGGGGATTAGTGCGTTGTTGTGCCTATCAGCACAGATCGTGGTCGCTGCAGATAGATACAAAGCAACTGCTTATGTTGGTGGTGCATTGAGCCTGACGCAAGACAATAAAGATGGACTAGAAGACATTGCCAACCAGTTCGGCGCTACCCGGGATGATAAAGACACTGCACTTCAGGTATTCGGTGGTTATCGATTCAACAAATATTTCGCTATCGAAGGCAAACTGGCAAACCTCGGCGAATACACAATATCTGACTGCTGCGACAACATCAGAATTAAAGGCCGTGCAGCCAGTGTGGACGCTGCCTTGATCATTCCGTTCGGCAATGCTCCTCTGGACCTACAAGCTCAGATAGGTCTTGCTGTTGCTTCGGTCGATGTTACATCGAACTTTTCAACCGATGAAGATAGCTCAAAAACTGGCGGGCATGCTGGTCTTGCTCTTCGTTGGCACGCCAGTGATGCAGTCATTGCGCGAGTCGGTGTCGAGTCATGGGTATTTGATTCAAATGAAAGCACCGACCTCACCGTTACGGCTATCAGCATCGGCGCACAGTACAATTTCAAGTAAGCGCAAGAGAATAATGGTTACTCTAACCCCAGATAGGTTGCGATTTTGCTCTGTGCCTTAAGCGCAGACGACGTTGTCGCCGCACAACCGGTTAACGCTGAATCACCGCCAAATGTTCTTATTCGCAATCAGGAAGGCCGCGACTTCATCGGCACCCTCTTCATGAACGTAGTGTCCGGCATCGGCTACTTCAATAACGATCTCACCTTCTAACCCATCACGCAGTTGCTGCAGCTCCTCAGGGCTCTTGTTCTTGTCCTGCTGCCCCCAGCCAATGATGGTGGGTACTTTCACCTCTGGCAGAAGCGCGATCTCGGTTGCGGGTTCGTAGTAGTTCATCATCGCGGTGGAACCCGCTAAGTAGCCTTCGCTTCTAACCGCTAACTGCAAGTCATCCATCATTTCGTCCGTGACGATGCTCGGATCAACGAATGACACTTTCAGAAATTGTCGCCGAAAATCGCGATCACCGAATTGTTTGGCAGACAGTCGTTGGAAGGGCCAGGGCAGATACTCTGTGATCGCTGGCACGCCGGTTGAAATGATGCCGGGGTTCAGAAGGAGCAGGCCGTTAATTTCGGGTTCGGTGACGGCGATACGCAGTGCTAACTGCCCACCCAGAGAGTGGCCACCAATCACTGCCTTTTTAAGTCCAATGGCGCGAATGAATTTACCGACACTTGCGGCCTGGTTCTCCGAATAGTATTCGTAATCAACGGGTTTGGACGAAAGGCCGAAGCCCGGCAGGTCGACGGTGATGACGTAGAAATCGTCAGCCAGTAACGGCGCAAGCAGACGAAACGATTGCAAGGAATTGCCGAAGCCGTGAATCAATACAAGATTCGGCTTGTTGGGGCCGGGACTGCCGAAAGTCTGATAGCGCAGTTGCATGTCATCAACTGCAACGAAGCGATCATTAGGGCCAGCCAGTTCTGTGGCGGGTACTTCCTCGATGCCTGTAGGCCAGTAGGCGTAGCCAATGAGACCGACATAGACCACCACTAGCAATATCGCTGTGTATTTAAAGAAACCTTTAATAAATTTCATTATGCATGCCCTTGTTGAAGTGGAGTAATAGTACTTAATCCTCGGCTTTACTGCGACTTTCTGTAATTTGATCGCCTCGTCAGCGACCAGCATCGATAAGCTCTTTAAATAGCGGTAGAGGTTGACTCACATTGCCTTAGGACGATACTTCCGGCTCCGGCTCCGTCATCCATATTCCTAAAAAGGCAGTCTGTATTGGTCTACGCAGACAATGAATAGAGAGGGCGGCACCGATACCTTCCGGGCACAGGTCGTACCCATCCCAGCTGCACTCTGGCTGTTTGGTTCAGGCTTAGGTCTGTTGGGTTGGATGCGGCGTAAAGCCACAGTCTAAGGCGAACGGAAAACGTTTTAAGAAGCCCCGCCTTGTGCAGGGGTTTTTGTGCTTGGGGTATATCCGCTATTGGCCGATAGGCAACACTCATACCTGAGTTAGGCAGATCTAGTCAGGCATTGCTGCTAACCACCCAAAACGAATATTCGGGCGCTGAAGCAAATTGAGCTGCGGGCGGTACCTTTGTATTGCTAAAATAAACCAATGAATACTATTTTGAAGAACCTGTCGACACTCGCTGGAATGACAATGCTGCTGGTTGCAAGCATTGCCGATATCCGAAAAAAGATGATCATCTGCGGTCTCACATGCTTGGTGGTCAGTTTACATCCGATACTTGCGGGCGCAGCCGACGCAAAAGGAGTGCAGTTGCTGGGGCCACCGCCGGGTGATGGGCCGACCGAGATATGGGCTGATTTCTACCTAAGCGACCTCACCAATATTGAAGCAGAAAAAGAACTCTGTGTCTTCGAGGGTGTTCTGACACTGACATGTGAATCGCCCCCACTTTACTAGACACCTTCCAGCCATACAAAATGGCACCAGGAGAGGTGAATATGAGCAAGCAGCGATACACGGACGAATTTAAGGTAGAAGCGGTTAAGCAGGTGGTTGATCAGGGCTACAGCGTAGCC
>Ga0209702_10001071_pt1 | contig 55030 bp, 41 predicted proteins | sample FRY01_FD_187210 | JGI IMG/M metagenome (GOLD analysis project Ga0209702, IMG submission 187210) | Freshwater microbial communities from Lake Fryxell liftoff mats and glacier meltwater in Antarctica - FRY-01 (SPAdes) (version 2) | ecosystem: Environmental > Aquatic > Freshwater > Ice > Glacier...
AAGTATAACTGCTATTCTGCCTAACATTGCCCAAGCGATTATAAAAACCATCGGATAGCTATAGCTAACCATTTGCTGATTAATCCGAAAGATATCATACTTCAAAATCAAGATATCTAAAATTATAGAGACTAATTCTCGAGGGATTTTGAAGAATAACAGGTGATCAATATTTTGAATTGATCTTTGATTATTAAGGAAAAACATGAATGGACTTTTAAAATCTAGTTTTTGCCTCCAGTTTTGATGAGATTGATATGATCATGGATAAAAAATAAACAAATGAAATATAAAACCGAAAATTGAATATTACAGGAAGCAGTAGAATGATTTACTTGAACATAATTCATAAAATAGCCGCTCAATAAATGGAACTCAATTTATAATATACAATGAACGAGGACATACAAGAGCAATTAAATGGACCAGTGCAAACGGTAATCCAAAAGTTAGATGGCTGGCTTGATGCTTTCATAAGTATGATCCCCAATATGGCAGTAACCTTGTTGTTACTAATTATCTTTCTTGTGCTTGCTAATCTTGGAAGAAAATTGTTTGCAAAACTATTCTCCAAAGCATCCAATAACAAAGCATTAGAGAGTTTATTCTCCAGTGTAATTTATGGTGCAATCCTGAGTATTGGGATTTTTATAATGCTTGGAGTGCTCGGGCTTGATAAAGCTCTAACCTCGATACTCGCAGGAATTGGTGTGATAGGCTTGGCACTAGGTCTTGCTTTTCAGGATATTGCTGCAAATTTTGTTTCAGGTATTATTCTGGCTTTTAGGAGACCATTTAAGATAGGCGACATAATAGACGTAAAGGATATTATGGGCAAAGTAACTAGAACTAACCTGCGGACTACGGTTATTGAGACTTTTCAAGGACAAGAAGTTCACATTCCAAATAAAAATATATTACAGGATGCCATTTTCAATTTTTCTGTTTTACAAAAAAGGCGTGTTGATTTAGCAGTAGGAGTTTCTTATTCAGATGATCTTGAGAAAGTTGAAGATGTTGTACTGAGCGCAATTAAAAAATTGGATGGGCTGATAGATAAGGATGAAATGAGTTTTGACTATTCTGAATTCGACTCCAGTTCAATCAATTTTAATATTCGATTTTGGATCGAATACCCTGGTGAACTCAGCTACTTGCAAATGAGAAGCAAAGCCATCAAAGCCATTAAGAGAGCATTTGATGAACAAGATATTATTATTCCTTTTCCAATTCGAACATTGGACTTTGGAATTAAAGGTGGCCAAAAACTCTCTCAAATGGAATTGAATATCAATAGAGTGAGCAAAGAAGGGAGCCCAAAATAATGGGCTAAGGAATGTGACTTATACCAATCCTTCACCCTGTAATAAACCTCTATTCTGTAACATTAAAAAAAAATGAATAGTAAAACCGAAGTATTAAATGTGTTTGGAAGCATTGGAATAATAGGCTCATCCTTAATTCATAAGCTTGCTGAAAAACACCGTGACGATGGATTTAGCCAAGTTGGTTATTCCATTTGCCGGCTATTGTTATCTATTAAATTATAAAGAATAAATTATATAACACAAATCATTATGAAACCTAACATTGGAATATCAGAAAAAAAATTGGTTGCTGTAACGGATATATTATCCGAAGCACTGGCAAATGAGGTAACACTCTATACAAAAACTAGAAAATTTCACTGGAATGTGAGTGGCGAAAGCTTTATGGAACTCCATAAGCTTTTCGAGAATCATTACATACAATTGGAAGAATCAATAGATGAAGTTGCAGAGCGCATCAGTAAATTGGGAAGTAAAACCATTGGCACTATGGATGAGTTTGGGAAATTATCTACTATAAAAGAACATCCTAATAAATATCCTTCTTCAAAAGAAATGATAAAGGAACTGTTGACAGACCACGAAACAATTATTGTTATGCTACGCAAAGATGTTGATGATTGTACTGCAAAATATAAGGATGCCGGCACCTCAGATTTTCTAACAGGCTTGATGGAACAACATGAAACCATTGCATGGACTTTAAGAAGATATTTAAATTAAACGATTGAAAATTGGAAAATGAAAAAATTAGAAAACAAAGTAGCAATTATTACAGGTGGAGCTGGTAGCATTGGGAAAATTACAGCTAAAGTATTTTTAGACGAAGGTGCTAAAGTAATGTTGGTTGACCTTTCTGAAGAAAGCCTAAAGGAAGCTGTAATGGAATTGAAAAGTGCGAATGTAAAATATTGCGTTGCTGATGTTTCAAAAGCAGTTGAAGTTGAGCACTATGTTAATGAAACAGTTAAGGTGCTTGGAAAAATCGATGTCTTTTTTAACAATGCTGGAATTGAAGGTGTAGTAAAACCAATTATTGATTACCCCGAAGAAATGTTTGACAAAGTGATTGCTGTAAATGTAAGAGGAGTTTGGCTGGGCAATAAATATGTGTTGCCTCAGATGAATGACGGAGGAAGCATCATTATCACATCTTCCGTTGCAGGATTGCTTGGAAGCCCCAATGTTAGCGCCTACATCACCAGTAAACATGCCAGTGTGGGTATTATGCGAGCTACAGCAGTTGAAGCTGCGCCTAGAAAAATTCGAGTAAACAGTGTTCACCCCTCTCCTGTGGATAATCGAATGATGCGTTCACTGGAAGAAGGATTTTCGCCTGGGCATGGAGCCGCAGTAAAAGAACAACTGGAGTTGACCATACCTCTCGGGCGATATGCAGAGCCCATAGATATTGCAAAACTGGTTTTGTTTCTGGCTAGCGATGATAGCCAGTTTATTACTGGCACCACTCAGGTAGTTGATGGTGGGATAAATGTTCAATGAGAATTGAATCATTAAAATATTCGATAGTCAATATTAATGAACTAAATAAAAAACATGGCACATATCTCAATACTATCCTCAAGCGTGCGAAATGGCCGCAAGAGTCATCGGGTATCGCTCTATCTTGAGCATTATATAAAAGAAAATAAACTGGCTGAATGCGAAATTATTGATTTGAGAGATTACAAATTTCCAGTCTTTGACGAGCGATTGAGGTTACAGAAAAACCCAACTGAAATGATGATTCAATTTGCCGAGAAGATAAAATCATCAGATGGGGTAATCATAGTTACGCCAGAGTATAATGGTAGTATTCCGGCAAGCTTAAAAAATGTAATTGACCTCTTATACGATGAGTGGCATCACAAGCCAATTGCTATATCTACAGTTTCATCTGGTTTATTCGGCGGCTCACAGGCCTTGGTTACTTTACAATTTGTGCTTTGGAAAATGCATGCCTGGACCGTGCCGGCTACCTTGCCGATAGCCAGCGTAGCGGAAATGTTTGATAATGAGGGTGTTGCTGGCAATAAGGATGTAGTAGATAATCTTGCAAGTATTTTCATTAACGAACTACTGTGGTGCACGGAGGCTAATAAACGAATGACGGAATCGCCCATGTTAACAAATACCTCACAATAATAAATCACAATTAAAATGACAACAAAATTGATAACCCAGGAATTAATTCAAGAGTTACTGTCAGTGGTGGAAGGACCCTGCATCTCTCTCTATATGCCCACGCATCGCAGTCACCCTGAAAATACACAGGATACAATTCTATACAAAAATCTCGTCAAACAGGTGAAGGAATCTTTAAATGAAAAGTATCCGACAGCCGATATTCACAAATTATTGGAACCATTCGAAACGCTAGCCAGTGATAATGAATTCTGGAAGTATACAAGCGATGGCTTAGGTGTTCTGGGTTCTCCAGGACGGTTCGAAGTGATTCATTTATACATGCCTGTTGAGGAGTTGGTGATTGTGTCGGATAGCTTTCACACCAAAGCACTTCGGCATTTTTTGCAATCGGCAGATCGCTATCAGGTGCTGGCCTTATCCATGGATGCTATCCATCTTTATGAAGGCAATCGACATTTCCTAGTTGAAATCACTCTGCCTGAAGATTTCCCAAAAACAATGGAAGAAACATTGGGCGCGGAATTAACCGACAAACATTCTACTGTAGCCTCCTATGGCGGAGTGGGGAGCAACAGCACAGATATGCATCATGGGCACGGTGGCAAAAAAGATGAAGTGGATACTGATGCTGAACGATTTTTTCGTGTGGTTGCCGATTCGGTTTACGACCGCTATTCAAAGCAAGGTGGTTTGCCACTAGTACTGGCAGCGTTACCTGAGCACCATAATCTTTTTAATCAGGTAAATAGAAATCCGTTCGTGTTGCACAAAGGAATTGAAATCAATCCTCAATCTGTTTCAATTGAAAAAATGGCACAGTTATCCTGGGAAAAGATGCGTTCCATATATGCAGAAAAGCTGGAGACGCTAGCAGGAAAATTTAATCAGGCAAAGTCTGCTGGCTTGGGCAGTGACAATATAGATGAGGTGATTAAAGCAACGGAAGCCGGTAGAGTAGATATACTCCTTATTGAAGCACATCGTGTTATTGCCAAAAGGCTAAGAAATAAAGTTACAGGTACATTTAAAATGACCGATTTAACACAGCCCGTGTTAGACGATCAACTGGATAATGTAAGTGAACTAGTAACAAAAATGGGGGGCTCTGTAGTAATTATACCAAAAGAGCAAATGCCTTCGCAGACTGGTCTTGCGGCCATATTTCGCTATTGAACTATAATTTTAACTTTAAAATATACAACATGATCATACAATTTAATACAGATAAAAACATAGACGGAAACGCAGAATTTACTGCTCCTTATGTAGCCCAGATAAAAGATGAATTTACCAGGTACAATCATCTCATTACTCGTATTGAAGTTCATCTTTCAGATCAGGATGGTAACAAAAATGGATTGAACGCAATGCATTGTATGATTGAAGCGCGCTTAGAAGGCCGCCAGCCCATAGCCGTTAATAATCAGGCTAATACGCATGACCAAGCCGTAGCAGGTGCAATTGATAAATTGGCAACATCTTTAGATACAATCATTGGTAAGATTAGCAATCATTAGGCATAATAATGAAATCTTATACATGAAAGATGTAGAGCCTACCGCTTAGAATTACAAGCCCTCCAATGGTCCGTAGCGCGCCATAATGATTGGACTGTCATCTATTGGATCATAATCATAGCCTTAGACCAAGGTTCGGCATCTTGGCAGAATATTAAGGGCTACGAACTTAGCAAGGAATTTGGTTTGTGATAGGCAACGAAACCTTGCTACATTTTTCATGCTACATTTATATTGTAGCATGAATAATGTAGCAAGGAGATTGGAGTATTCAGCGTTCAATGCATACACGCCCCTGTATTTACCCATGAATGATGTTATATACCCGCTTCGTTTTGATGGGAACACTTACCTTCTCTAATCGCTCTCATTTGCGCTTTGTTTTCCTCGGAATAAGTCAGAGGAAAATCATCCTATGACTGAAATATTATTGATTATCAGTTACTTATCATTATTTAGTAACCTTTTACTTCCTGATGTCGTAAATGTGATCAAACAATAACATCATGAAAACTCTTAGCCTCATTTTTGGTCTGCTCATCGCAACAACCGGCAATATAGTTTCTGCCAATGTGCAATACCTTACGCTAGATGCTGAGCTTGAAGACGAGAACGTAATCATTAATTGGATTACCATTAGTGAAACTGCGAATTTGCAATTCTTGGTTGAGCGATTAGTATCTGTTGATGAGTGGGAAATCATAGGCTCGGTGTATGGACAAGGAAATTCGAGTACCCTTATTTACTATTCATTCAGCGACGAAAATCCGAATTCCGGAACTGCTCATTATCGCCTAAAACAAATGGATTTTAGCGGCACTCACAGTTATTCTCAAGTGCTAGAGGTAAATCCTTATCAACTTTGGTTAGATAATGCCAATTTCTACCCAAATCCAGTGGGCGATATTCTAAACATTTCTTTACCTGGCGCCAATAAAAATTTGGATATCGTTATTCTGAATTCGCTTGGGGCAATTATTAAAACCGACATCTTCAATTCTCTTTACACCATGCAATTAGAAATGGATGAATTGCCAAAAGGATACTACTACATCCAGATGAATAGCGAAGGGAGCATGGTAAGAAAGCGTATCCTCAAAATGTAAACCAACATTTCAAAATACACAGCAAATGAGGTCTTCGAAAGGAGGCCTTTTTTGTTGGCCAAATGAATTGAATGTCAATCAGGCTCCTCGAAAGTTTTGGAAGAATTAGCAGTCATTCTAGAAATCTCCTCCATTTCACTTCCACTTAAATATCGCCAGTGCCCAATTGGCATGTCGAGCTCAATATTCATGATTCTGATTCTTCTCAGTTTTAGCACGTCATAGCCTAAATGCTCGCACATTCTCCTGATTTGGCGGTTCATTCCTTGCTTGAGAATAATACTAAAATCATATTCATCAAACTGTTCTACTTCGCATTTTGCCGTTACTGTATCGAGGATCGGAACACCATCACTCATCTGATGAAGAAAATCATCCGTTAGCGGTTTATCCACCCTCACGATGTATTCCTTCTCGTGATTGTTTCCTGCACGAAGAATTTTATTGACGATATCACCGTCACTAGTGAGAAATATGAGTCCTTCACTGGCTTTGTCGAGCCTTCCAATTGGAAATATTCTTTCAGGAAAACCTATATAGTCGATGATATTGTTTCGTTCTGAGCGCGTATCGGTAGTACAAACAATACCGGGAGGCTTATTAAATGCGATATAAACATGTTCCTTGCGTGGTTCTAACACATGCTTTCCATCCACTTTTACAACGTCACTGGGCATCACTTTAGTGCCGATATCGGGAATTTTATCATTAATGGTTACCCTACCCTCTTCTATAAACTGATCGGCCATTCTGCGCGAACAGAAACCTGACTCACTGAGATACTTATTAATACGGATGCTTCCTGAATCGGCCATAAATGCTCTAGAATTGAGCGCAAGTTATTGAATTCAGCGCATTGGATTGAATATGGCTGAAAGATTTGATCAAAAAATAAATACCATGAGAATAGCTACAATTGCAGGAATTCCTTGTATAAGCAAAATCTTTCCGGAGGCTGAATAAGCTCCGTATAATGCTGCAATAATCACACAGGAAAGGAAGAAAATACTGATGTTCTCAGACCAATATTGATCTTGCACTATCAAAGACCATATTAAACCTGCTGAAAGAAATCCGTTGTACAATCCCTGATTGGCTGCCAACACTTTCGTTGGTTCAAATAGCTCAGGTGCTAAGGCTCCTTTGAATACTTTTTTGCCGGTACTTTCCCAAGCAAACATCTCAATCCAAAGGAATAATAGATGCTGCAGTGCAACAAAGGCGATGAGAATTTGGGTAACAATCTGCATCATTGTGGTTTAGATTAGAAAGCTAAAACAAAAAAATGAATATTTATGAATTAAGTAAATGCAATCAATCTTCTTTCTGATTCATTTGCACCAATCAGATACTGCCTGTATTCGTTTTTCTTCTCCTCATCAATTTCGCAAATCCAATAATCAGCAAGCATGGAATTCCAACCCAAATAAATTCGGAGATTATCACTCTTAATCCCCATTCACTAAAGAACTTTTCAATGCCAATGGGTGAAACTTGAATAACTTTCCAAGGTAAAAAATAGCGTTCCTGATCCCAAGGAGCAAACAATGCAATGCCTTTACCTCCGGTAGTCATGGCATCAAGTAAACCATGTGATGCCCCGCAAATTCCAAGATACAAAGCAATAATTAATTGATTTTTCCCACTTCTTTTCCGAAAGAAAATAAGTGCAACTACAAGTGCCAATAGGAATGAAAACAACAATGAATGGGTCATTCCACGATGCCCCCAAAGACTTTCATAAGGAATTCCCAAACTAAAACTAATCACATCAACATCTGGTATAGCAGCACAAAATATTCCGGCGATCCACACTTTAGGTTGACGGAATGTATCGCTCATTGTATGATTAAATGCATAAGCGGAGAATGCGTGGGCGAAGGCTGATGGCATTTTGTAATGTTTAAGGATGAAAGATCGGGAATTTGAAATTAATCAAACAAAAGGCAAGTTCTTTCAACCCAAAGGCGGGAGATGCTCCTTTGCCTTTCTGTTGCCAATTGCTAAATGTGCTGGATGTACGATGAGGATTTTCAGATGCTTACTAATGGAAGATTAATTATTCTATACCTAATAGTCAGAATATAATTTCCTGATTTTCAAATTGACAAAAATAATGGAATTCGATATAATCACTTAATCAGAATCCTAATGCGATTAATAAAAAAAATTAGTGTTTAAAATCGGTTTTTCAATTCTTATAGAAATTGCTAATTTCAGCTCATCAAAATCACTTCATAATTAGCTCATCAATCTTATGCACACCATTATAAATATGGCCCGGAACAGCTATCAGTTGCATTCCAATCTCTCCGAGTCGACCGCCATGTCGGCATATATGAAAAATCTTTTCCCTTTTTACGGTATTAAAAAACCATTAAGAAAGAGACTAGACATGACTCTTTTAAGCAAGGATAATCTTGCTTCGATTTCCAATTGGCAGGAATTGGTTAAAGAACTGTGGAATGAGGAGGAACGGGAAATGCATTACCTCGCTTTAGGTTTGATAGATAAATTCAAAAAACAATGGACTGCAAATGATATTGAATTGATGGAATGGCTCGTGATCAATAAAAGCTGCTGGGATAGCGTGGATCATTTAGCTGCCAATGTGATTGGACCCCTTGTACTTAAATATCCGGAATTGCACAATGATATGATAGCATGGAATAAATCTGAGAATATGTGGATTCAACGCTGTTCAATTCTATACCAGCTCAAATACAGAATGAATACTAGGACAGATATTTTGGAATCAACTATTCTGAATTGTATTGATAGTAAGGAGTTCTTTTTGCGAAAAGCTATTGGTTGGTCACTGAGAGAATACGCGAAATACAATTCGAAATGGGTGCTTGATTTTGTAGCTCAAAATAAAGATCAGCTCAGCGGACTCAGCACTCGGGAGGCTCTTAAGCATTTTTGATTGGAAGATTAGTATGCAAAGACATCAAGCTAGAAGCACTTTAAATTCTTCTTCAGAAATGACTTTGACACCAAGTTTCTCTGCCTTTTCCTTTTTAGCAGGGCCCATGTTCTCCCCTGCTACCAACAAATCCGTTTTAGCAGAAATGGAACCGGAAACTTTACCGCCGTTTTGCTCAATTACATCCTTAATTCCATCACGTGAAAAATGGCTGAATACCCCAGAAACTACAATAGACAATCCTGCTAGTTTATCAGATTTTGCCTGCAATTGTTCCTGAGAAATACTGAATTGCAATCCAGAAGCACGAAGGCGATTAACAAATTCAAGATGCTTAGGATCTCCAAAAAATTGTTTAATGCTCACTGCTATAACCGCTCCAATTTCTTGCACATTGGTTAATTCTTCTTCTGATGCTGATAGGAGGTTTTCGATGGTGCCGAAATGTCTTGCAAGCTTCTTAGCAACAACTTCGCCCACATGTCGGATTCCCAATGCAAATAAAACCCTTTCAAAAGCTTGGGTTTTGGACTTTTCAACGCCTGAAAGCAAATTATCTACTGATTTCTCAGCCATTCTATCCAATTGCAACAAAGGAGAGGCTTGCAAATGATATAAATCAGAGGCATCTGCAATTAAACCTTTTTCAAATAGCAATTCCACTGTTTCAGCCCCAAGTCCATCGATATTCATGGCTTTGCGTGAAATAAAATGCTCAATCCTCCCCTTAATTTGAGGCGGGCATCCATTATCATTAGGACAATAGTGTAATGCGGCATCTTCTTCCTTTTCAAGAGGAGTGGCACATTCAGGGCAATTTAATATATAATGGTATTCAGCTAAATCTATAGGGCGTAATTCTAAATTTACCCCTGTCACTTTGGGTATAATTTCTCCACCTTTTTCAACAAAAACAAAATCTCCGGGTCTGATATCCAAACGTGCAATTTGATCAGCATTATGAAGTGAAGCTCTTTTAACAGTTGTGCCGGCAAGTGATACGGGCTCCAAGTTTGCTACAGGCGTAATTGCACCGGTACGACCAACTTGATAGCTTATTTCCTTCAACTTGGTACAGGCTTGTTCGGCTTTATATTTGTATGCAATTGCCCATCGAGGCGATTTTGCAGTCATGCCGAGATTATCCTGAATCCTATAATCATCCACTTTAATTACGATACCATCAATTTCAAAAGGAAGTTTACTTTTCTCCTTTTCCCAATAATTGATAAATTCCATAATTCCATCCACAGAATCAACTTTTTCGATCATTCTTTTTGACAGATCCGGAACTTTGAATCCCCATAATTTTGCATTATTCAGACTTTCCAGATGAGAATGGAAGTGCTTTTGTTCACTGTAGAATCCATACAGAAAACAATCCAGTTTGCGTTCTGAAACTATTTTTGAATCCTGCATTTTAAGCGTGCCTGAAGCTGTATTCCTCGGATTAGCAAAGGGTTCATCACCGTTTTCTATACGTTCTTCGTTGATACGACGGAAGGTATCAATGGGTAGAAAAATCTCCCCGCGTATATCAAAATCATCAGGAAAAGCACCATGCTCGAGCTCCAAGGGTACGGTACGAATGGTTCTTACGTTGGTAGTAACATCTTCCCCAATACTTCCATCTCCTCTAGTTATTGCTTTTACCAAGTTCCCATTTTTGTAGGTCATTGAAATAGCCACTCCATCATACTTGAGTTCCATCACATATTGAAAGGGCTGCTCAACTTCCTTTTTTACCCGATTTTCCCATTCAATAATCTCTTCTTTGCTATAGGTATTACTCAAGGAAAGCATAGGAAAACGATGAGCAACTTTTTCGAATTTATCACTTAAATCACCACCAACCCTACGTGTAGGCGAATTGGGATCGTCGAATTCAGGATACTTTTTCTCTAAATCCTGTAGTTCGCTTAGTAAGGAATCAAACTCAACATCAGAAATTACAGGATGATTTAAAATATAGTATTTATGATTATGCTCATTAAGCGATTTTCGCAAATCGAGAATTCTATTCTTTGGATTTTCAGTACTCATTTTTGACATCCGAATTGAAAATACTGCGGAGTAATTTCGTGATTCTGATCTTAACTTTAGCAACATATACCGGAGCTTCGTAAGCTTCATCAACCTCCTGCGGGGCATTGCGCATAAAACGATAGCCTATTCCGGCCCCCGCAGATAGCCACCAAGTGAAATTATAAAATCCAGAAGCAGAAATTTCTACAGGATAAACAATTTGATCAGATAACACATTAAAATCGTTGGCGCCCGCTGGTCTGTTTTGGACTCTGATTCTGCCATTGCCTAAATGTAAGGTATTAGCTATTTCCCATTTTCGACTGAAAAACAAGATTCGCTCATAATAAATGGAAGCATAAGTAAAACTGTACTTTCGATCCTCCGCCATTCCTTCATTATTGATAACAGCACTACTAATGTCTGAGCTCCAATTGTAAACCCCAACACCAAAACGGTGAACCCTTTTATATTCCAGTCCAACGCGGAAACCTGCCAACTGAACATTATTTCCGGTTACCACAGTAGAACGACCATCAAATTGAACTTCCGGCTTCCATTTTCGGAATAAAGGGGCACTTATTTGTTTTTTTCCACCAATGATCCAAACCTCATCACTCCAACCTCGTCTTTGCGCACTGGATAACAGGCTGTGCATAACAGCCAAATATGTGCAAAAGACAATTTGCCAGATCTTCATGATGCAAATTTAGACTTATAAGCGACGCATCCGTTTAATTGGATCATTCTTGATTAAAGATTTTGCTAAGTCAATATATCGACAGACAGGCGTCGAAAAATTAAGATAAAAAGAATTCAGAATTTAATATTCTCCGCCGACAAAAATCTCCACTTCCCTTGTAAATCCTGATGCAATTGCACATTCCGGTATCCATAATCTTCAAACAATTGATGACAATCTTGAGCCAAATCTGCATTTAATTCCAAAAATACCTTCCCATTCGAAACGAGATAATACCTTCCCTGCTCAGCTATAACTCTGTAAAAAGCCAACACATCATTTTCAGGCGCAAACAAAGCCAATTGAGGCTCAAAATCCAAGACATGTGCGTCAATAGTTGACTTATCCCCCATCGGAATGTAAGGCGGATTAGACACAATTATATCAAATTGGCAATCCGTTTCTGGCCATTTGGCGAGTGCATCGCATTGGCTAAACTGGATATCCAAATTGTATTTCCTTGCATTTTCAGCAGCTACAGCTAAAGCGGCTTCGCATAGATCCCAAGCTTGTATTTTGATATCCGGCTTTTTGAATTTCAACAAACATGGAATACATCCGGAGCCGGTTCCAATATCCAAAATATGATCATTAGGTTTACATTCATTCAAAACCAAATGCAGCAATTCTTCGGTTTCAGGTCTGGGAATAAGCACATGATGATTAACGATCAAATCTAAGTCTGCAAATACAGAAATACCCGTAACATATTGTAATGGTTCGCCTAAATTCAATCGTGCTATGGCTTTGCTTAAGCTGATCGCCAATTCTTCCGAAACTTCAGAATAGCCTTGTATGCTGAGTTCTAATCGATTTTTATGGAGAATTCGCTGCAGGAGTTCAGAAGCAATATTCTGCCTTTCCCTTTCCTCCAAATAGGCTGGGAGCTCAGATTTTGCAAATTGCAACCATTGGATAATAGTGGAAGGTCGCTCGTTCATTTCAAAACGAAAATACGGATACCTTATTGATCATTGAGCAATTGTGATTCTCAGACTGAAATTTTCAATTAAAATATGCTTTCGGCAATGGACACATGATGTGCAATTACTTCGCAAATACTTGAAATCCAAAAGGTTCTAGACTAATATCGCCGGCAGAATATATACTGAAAATCTGATCATTAAATATACTTTTCAATTCACCTTCAACAGTAGTTCTCAGTCTCACTTGCTGTTTCACTTCTGAGAAATTAAGCATCACAATTATCTCATGATCATCCTTTTTTCGAGTATAAGCCAAAACATACGGACTATCGACTTCAATTCGTTTAAAACTTCCTCCAGATGCGCCATTCCAAAGCGCAGGATTGTTTTGATGAAGTTTTAATAATCGACTGTAAAAATCCTGCATCGGATAATTTCCCCAATCGATAGTATCTTTTTCATGCAATGGAAAGGCAACTGGGAAAGCTGATTCCTGACCTGCATGCAGCAAAGGCATTCCGCCAAATGTGAAGGCCAAAGTAGCATAAACCTGATGTGCATTTGAAAAACGTTCGATCTCGGTTCCCGATTTGATATTTAAGCGTTCATGTGCTGTGAAATTCATTCTGTAGGCATCAGGAGGAAATATGCTGTCTTGTCTTAAAAGGTAATTATCAACGGTTTTTAGATTGCTTTGAGAACTAGCTATTTGATTCATTAGCTGCAAGAATTCATTCGAGTAAGTCATATCAAAGGCACTTCTGTGCAATAAAGGATCCTCAGCTTCAGCCAGCATAAATACAGGTTTAATACTGTCCAATGACAGTCTCGCACTCTCCCAAAAGTTAATGGGAACTCTCATTGCTTCGCTGCAATGAAATCCGTCAATATCCGCTTCTTGCAGCCAGAATTTCATACAGGAAATCAATTCATTTTGAAGTAAAGGACGTTCTAAATTGAGTGTTGCAAAATCCAAAGAATCTGATTCTGCGGGAATGGTATTTGCCAAAGAATCGCGATTGTACCAATTCGGATAATCATAAGTCCATGGATGATCCAATGAAGTTTGATATGCAACCCAGTCAATAATCACCTTGATGCCCAGTTCATGTGCCTCGAGAACCAATGCTTTAAAATCACTCAAACTACCCATTTCAGGATTAACTTTTCGGTGATCGTTCACGGAATGAGGATCACCATACTTACCTTGTCGATGGATGTTTCCGATGGGATGAATTGGGCTTAGCCAGAGGATTTCGATTCCCATTTCGCTTAGGCGCTTGAGATCTTTTCTGAATGCATTTATGGTTCCTTCAGGCGTATGTTGCCTGATATTCGCCTCATATATGGTAGCATTTACCGCCCAATCAGGATGGGCAAAAGGCTCAGATACAAAGGTTTCACCATGAGGTTCGGCCTTAGAAGTGTAATCATCGGCCTGATTGCAAGCCAAGAGCAAGAAAAAAGCAGAAGTAATAAGAATTATTGCTTTCATGACTTAGCTAAATCACTTGGTGTACAATACACAACAATCAGAACAGCGTAGGCTGTACTTCATCCTCATCATCCTCAGCCGCCTTTCTTTTCTTTCTCTTTTCAGTATTTACAGGAGGTAATTCTATATCAAACAGAATACTGCCTGGATCCTCATCTTCAAAATCATCGTCATCAAGCAATGCAGGATTTTCTTCTTTGCGTTTAGCCTCTTGCTCTGATTTAAACTGAGCTTGAGATGCAGCTTCTAGCTTGGCATCTGGTTGCTGAATTTCTACTTCGGCAATTGCGTAATTACTCAATTTATTACCCTGAGCCTTCACCCCTTTTATAGTGATATACTCGGTTAAATTAATTAGTTCATCTTCACGATCACGTGTATTCTTGAACTTTTTATTGAATCTCAGAATCACTTTAGGATGAAAAAGCGTACTCACCAAAACCAATTGAGATTCAGCACCCTCGCTTATGAAATTGACTTCCTTAGTGGCATATTCCGGCAAAAAGCGTTTTACATAAGTTGTTTGCTTCTCCCCATCAAAATAAATGGCAGTTACCGGTTTTTCAGGTTCCCATTTCTCCAGACTGATCATGTTTTCGTCGAAATGGGTAGATAAATCGAAGCCAAGTAATTTGTAAACCCCACTGCTTAGGATCACCATGATTTTGTCTTCAGCCCTAAAATCGCCAAGATATCGACCGCGGCTATCAGCATTGAGTCGTTTTATGGTCTCATCATAATAGATTTGACGCGCCCCTAATGTAGAAATACCTTTTTCCTTAAGTTCAACTTTTCGGACCGGATAGCGCGAAATGATATTTCCCTGAGCAGCTCGACCTTTGATTGCATGAACGGCAAAATCAACATCAAATTTGAGTTTGCGCAATCGCTGCAAAGGTTTTAGAATGATGCTCACAACTTCAGCTTCTCCATTCGGATTTGCACTGAAATAAAGCAACTCTGAGCCATTAGTTCCCTTTGTAATAGGGTATTCTTTGTCGCGGGTGATGGCAGTAACCGGAAAGCGTTTCATATACACTTTCCCCTGTTTGCCATCACGATAAATGCAATTGTAAATGGTTCTGTCGTCGCCTTTTTTCCAGACTTGAGCATGAATGATACCTTTACCTACAAAAGCTTTTTGAGAAACTTTTGTAACTAGCATAGTTCCATCATTTCTGAAAACGATCACATCATCGATATCGGAACAATCGCTAATAAACTCGCCTTCTCCTCTTTTCAAACCTGTGCCAATAAATCCTTCTTCCTTATTAACGTAAAGCTTTTCATTCGCTACAGCTACGCCAGTGCGATCAATGGTATCAAATGGCTTAATCTCCGTTTTACGCTCCCTGCCTTTGCCATAGCGCTCTTTGAGATCTTTGAAATAAGCAATAGTGTATTCTGTGAGATTATTGAGATCATTGGTTAATTCAACGATTGCTCCTTCCAAGGAACGAATTTTTTCATCTGCTTTAAAAGCATCAAATCTCGAAATACGCTTGATTTTAATTTCGGTCAATCTCGCTACATCCTCGTCTGTTACAACGCGCATCAGTTTCTTCACATGAGGCTTTAAACCTTTGTGAATAGTGGCAATAATAGCTTCCCAGGTTTCGCATTCTTCAATGTTCCGATAGATGCGCTTTTCGATGAATATTTTCTCCAATGAAGAAAAATGCCACTGCTCTTCCATCTCCGACTTTCTGATTTCGAGTTCCTGACGCAGTAAATCCTTGGTTCGCTCCGTAGAAATCTTCAGCATTTCAGTTACTCCAACAAATCGGGGTCTGTCATTCTCAATTACACAGGCATTTGGCGCAATGCTTACTTCGCAATCAGAAAAAGCATAAAGCGCATCGATGGTTTTGTCAGGAGAAACTCCAGCAGCTAAATGAACAACGATTTCAACGTGTTCTGCGGTATTATCTTCAATTTTCCGGACTTTTATTTTCCCTTTTTCATTCGCTTTCAAGATAGAATCGATGAGGGAGCTTGTAGTAGTTCCGAATGGAATATCATTAATAATCAGCGTTTTGTTATCTTCCTTCCTGATTTTTGCCCTAACCCTAACCCTGCTGCCTCTGAGTCCATCATTGTAAGCGCTTGGATCCATCATTCCACCCGTAGGAAAATCAGGATAAATACTGGCTTTTTTGCCTTTTAGAATATCGATGCTCGCATCAATCAGTTCTATAAAATTGTGAGGCAGAATTTTACAAGCCAATCCAACTGCAATTCCTTCAGCCCCTTGTGCTAAAAGCAATGGAAACTTAACGGGTAAGGTTCTCGGTTCCTTTCCTCTGCCATCATAAGAAAGCAGCCATTGAGTTACTTTAGGATTGAATAAAACATCTTTACTGAATTTACTCAGCCTTACCTCAATATATCGGGGAGCCGCAGCGCGGTCGCCGGTGTAAATATTACCCCAGTTTCCCTGAATATCCAGTAATATATTTTTTTGTCCCACCTGCACCATCGCATCACCAATAGAGGCATCGCCATGCGGGTGATATTTCATGGTGTTACCAATTACGTTGGCCACTTTATGGAATCGTCCATCCTCCAGCTCGTACAATGAGTGTAGGATACGCCTTTGCACGGGTTTCAAACCATCATGCAAATGCGGAACTGCCCTCTCAAGTATTACGTATGACGCATAATCCAGGAACCACTCATTGTACATTCCTGAAACCTGCACCACATTTTGCAACTGATGGTCTTTTCCATCACCTGCATCTGTTCCGAACTCGTTATCGTTCTCTTCTATTTCTTCAGACATACCTAGTAAAATCCGGCATTAACCATTTTCTTGTTCTTCCAGTTCGTTATGAGTTATATCTAGCTCAACCTTAAGGTTATTGATGATAAATTCCTGACGTTCCGGTGTATTTTTTCCCATGTAGAATTCCAGTAATTCAGACAGTGGCGAATCTTTTCCAACTACCACAGGATCAAGGCGAATGCTCTCTCCAATGAAGTTTTTAAACTCAGAAGGAGATATTTCTCCAAGTCCTTTAAATCGAGTGATTTCCGGCTTACCTTTTAGCTTCGCCATCGCCACAACTTTCTCCTCTTCACTATAGCAGTAAATCGTTTCTTGCTTATCTCTCACTCTGAATAAAGGCGTTTGTAAAACGTATAGATGTCCACCCTTTACAAGATCCGGAAAGAATTGCAAAAAGAAGGTAATCATCAATAAACGGATATGCATTCCATCTACGTCGGCATCAGTAGCGATTACAACTTTATTATAGCGCAATGTATCGAGTCCTTCTTCTATATCCAATGCGGCTTGTAGAAGATTGAATTCTTCATTTTCATAAACGATTTTCTTGGTGAGTCCGTAAGTATTCAGTGGCTTACCTTTAAGGCTGAATACAGCCTGAGAAGCTACATCTCTCGCGGAAGTAATGGAACCGGAAGCCGAATCTCCTTCGGTAATGAAGAGAGTTGAATCCCCCGACCTGTCGTCTTTATCGTTATAATGAACTTTGCAGTCGCGCAATTTACGATTGTGCAAGCTCGCTTTTTTTGCTCTTTCACGAGCCAGTTTTTTGATACCGGCCAAATCTTTGCGTTCTCTTTCGCTCTGAAGAATTTTCCGTTGTAAAGCCTCGGATATTTCTGGGTTTTTATGCAGGAAATTATCCAGTTCTTTTTTGAGAAAATCGAGAATAAAGGAACGTATAGATATGCCTTCAGGCTCAATTTCTGTAGAGCCTAATTTTGTTTTCGTTTGAGACTCAAATACAGGTTCGATCACTTTAATTGCAACCGCTGCCACGATTCCTGAACGAATATCAACCGCTTCGTAATCTTTGCCATAGTATTCTCGAATCACCTTCACATAAGCCTCGCGAAATGATCCTTGATGAGTACCGCCTTGCGTGGTGTATTGTCCGTTTACAAACGAATAATACTCTTCCCCATAGTTATTAGTATGAGTAAGAGCTACTTCGATGTCTTCACCCCGCAAATGAACGATGTCATAGAGGGTTTCATCACTCATATTGGCCTGAAGTAAATCTTTCAGTCCATTTTCAGAAAGATATTTCTGTCCGTTGAAGTATATTGTAAGGCCAGGATTGAGATACACATAATTCCAGATAAGTCTTTCCACATATTGCATGCGGAAGCTAAAATTTTGGAAAATGCTAGCATCCGGTTCGAAAATGATTCTAGTTCCCTTTCGGTTTTCGTTACTTTCAATAGGTGGATCTTCAACAAGTTCACCCTTAGCAAAGGATGCCGTTTTAATTTTGCCATCTCTGATAGATTCCACCCGAAATGCCTGAGAGAGCGCATTAACAGCTTTTGTACCGATACCGTTTAGCCCAACTGATTTTTTAAAAGCCCGGCTATCATATTTACCACCGGTGTTAATTTTGGACACGCAATCGATAACTTTTCCAAGAGGAATACCTCTGCCGTAATCACGTACTTTAACAATATTATCTTTTATAGAAACTTCAACTGATTTGCCATGACCCATAACAAACTCATCGATACAGTTATCCATTACCTCTTTAAGTAAGACATAAATTCCGTCATCAGCCGTACTTCCATCTCCAAGTTTGCCAATGTACATTCCGGGACGTAACCGAATATGTTCTTTCCAGTCGAGGGAACGGATATGTTCTTCGTTGTATTGTACTTCTGCCATGCTAATTATGGATACTCCTAAGACTTGCGATTAACCGCGTGAATCAGGCGAAGATACAACTAAACACGGTTCGAATTAATTGAACATATTAACAAGCTATTCAACTTATTAATAATTAAGCTCAAAGAATTAAATAAATCATATTGCTTCCTTAGATATTTGCTAACTTTACGTAAATAGTCCTGCACATCTTAATATAGTATTGATTATCAAATGGATAGCTCCTCTGATGAACTTTTTATGAAGATTCATCGTAGTACTGTAAAAATGTTGAAGGACAATGTTCAAGTTTCTCGTTTCCTGCAACCTGATTTATAAACTTTGATCATGAACAAAATCTCTACTTTAGTACTCCTTGTGCTAACCCTGTCGCTAAATGCGCAAGTAAATCTTTTTCAGAACAGTCCTGAACCTGCGGCACGAAATCGGGCTATTGTTCCCGCTTCTTACCGCACCATATCCATGGACGTCGAAGGAATACAGAATTTTCTCCGTTCAGTTCCTGATGAAAAATCCGTTTGGGCTAGCAATTCTACAGCCATTCTTGTATTGCCAATGCCCGATGGAAGCAGTCAATCCTTTTCTGTGGTAGAATCGAGCATTATGCATCCTGATTTGCAGGCTCAGTTTCCTCAAATCCGCTCCTATTCAGGACAAGGAGTCGAGGATCCATCATTAATCGCAAGATTCTCCTATTCCCCACAAGGCTTTAATGCTATGATTATTGGTGGATTTGAAACCATTTTTATTGATCCATACAATAGAAATGAAATCACTCACTACATATCTTACACCAAATCAGAGTTTTACAAAACAACTAATAAAGTTTGGGATGAACTTCCTCCGATTATGGGCGAAGATTATCAAATAGATACAGAGCCCATTAACGAGGGTAAAAAAGTAAAAAAGCCATTTGTACAGGATAAGCCACATGGCGTAATGAAAACTAACTCTGGCAATCAATTGAGGACTTATAGTTTGGCGCTCGCTTGCACAGGAGAATATGCCACTTTTCATGGCGGAACAACCATTTTGGCTCTTGCTGCATTGAATACCACTATGACTAGGATCAATGGTATTTACGAAAGAGACGTTGCCATTCGCATGGTACTGGTTGCTAATAATGCCAATATTATCTATCTGAACGCAGCCACTGACCCATACACCAATAATGATGGAGGAACAATGCTTGGGCAAAATCAGACCACTTGTGATACTGTGATTGGTAGTGCCAACTATGACATTGGCCACGTATTTAGCACTGGTGGTGGGGGGGTTGCCTTTTTAAATGCACCCTGCAATAACAGCATTAAAGCCGGTGGAGTAACAGGCTTAGGAAGTCCCATTGGCGATCCTTTTGACGTTGACTATGTTGCTCATGAAATGGGTCATCAATTTGGAGCCAATCACACTCAAAACAATAATTGCAATAGATCGGCAGGAGCTGCCTATGAACCTGGAAGCGCTTCTACCATAATGGGTTACGCAGGTATTTGTTCCCCTGATCTTCAACTCAATAGCGATGCACATTTCCATAATAGGAGCTATAATGAAATCATAAGCTTTTCGATTAATGGAAATGGAAATGGATGCGCAACTATTACCAATACAGGCAATACGCCTCCTCTAGTAGAAGCAGGAACAGGTGGATTTTATATTCCAATTAGCACTCCATTTGAATTGACTGCCGTTGCAAGTGATGCTAATGGTGATGCTATTACTTACAATTGGGAGCAATACAATCTTGGCCCTGCTACTGCCGCAGGAGATAATAACCTCACGAATCCAAGTGGCAATGCGCCCATTTTCAGGTCATGGCCTTCTAGTAACAGTCCAACGAGGGTATTTCCAAGAATTCAAGATTTGGTAAATAATACCACCGTAATTGGCGAACATCTACCTACTTACACACGTGATATGACTTTGCGTTGCACAGTTCGTGATAATCGGGCAAATGGTGGCGGAGTTAGAGATGATCAAATTGCATTTTTCGCAAGCAATACTTCCGGACCATTTTTAGTAACTAGTCCGAATACTAATGTTACTTATGCTGGCAATACTGTTCAAACCGTAACTTGGAACGTAGCAAATACTACATCGGCACCGGTAAGTTGTGCTAACGTTGACATTTTCCTCTCTTATGATGGTGGATATACATGGCCGGTTACATTAATTTCGGGAGTTCCCAATGATGGAAGCCAAACGGTTACCATTCCTGTAGGACAAAGTGCTACTGCTCGCGTAAAAGTGAAAGCCTCTGCTAATATTTTCTTTGATATTTCGAACACCAATTTTACAATAGGACCGGTTGAAAATAATGGACCAAATGATGTCGGAGTGCAGAGTATCTCTTCTCCAACGGGCGCTTATTGTGATGACACCGTAACACCCAGTGTACAAGTAAATAATTTTGGCACTAATTCGGTAACATCATTCACTTTGAATTATAACTATGATGCTGGGGCTAATTCAACGTTTAACTGGACCGGAAATTTAGCCGTTGGTGCATCAGTTGTGATTAACCTGCCTTCTGCTACTCTTGCAGGTGGTAACCATACATTTAACACTTATACAACTATTCCTAATGGTGTTGCCGATACTAATGCAGATAACGACGATAATTCTTCTTTATTCAGCACCATTTCTAATCCAACAACTATTACCATTTCCATCAATACAGATTGTTATGGCGAGGAAACTTCCTGGCAACTTGTGAATGAATTAGGTGGTGTTGTGGCTTCTATAAATCCTAATACACTAGCCGATTTAACCGCTTATTCTTATGCATACTGTTTGCCCAGCGGCTGTTATGATTTTATTGTTTTAGACACTTATGGCGATGGAATGGAGGCTACCAATTACGGTTGCCCTTCTGACGGATCATACCAAATGGTAGATGAACTCGGTAACGTGTTAGCTGCAATTGCCGCCAATCCAAATTTCGGATCATCTATTACTCATAATTTCTGCGTGCCTGTTGGAGGATTAGCACAAGGATGTACTGATGTTTCCGCTTGTAATTATGATGCTAACGCTCAGGAAGATGATGGAACATGTACTTATCCAACTACGTGGTACAGGGACCTCGATGGAGACGGAGCTGGCAATCCGGGTGTAACAACCCTGGATTGCTCTCAACCGATTGGATACGTGTCAATAGCAAATGACTGCAATGATAATAATGCTGCCATTTATATTGGAAATACAGAGGTTTGTGATGGCTTAGACAACGATTGCGACGGTCAAATTGATGAAGGACTGTTGGTTACCCTTTACAATGATAATGACGGTGATGGTTATGGAGCGGGTTCATCATTTCTTGGTTGTCCAGGAACACCCGGAACGGCAAATCAAGGCGGAGATTGTAATAATTTCAATGCCAATATAAATCCGGGAGCCTTTGAACTATGTGATGGCATCGACAATAATTGCAACGGATCGATTGACGAAGGTTTATTAATCACCGTTTATACTGATAACGATGGAGATGGCTATGGCGCGGGCCCTGGATTTCTGTCATGCCCCGGAACACCTGGCGTTTCAATAACAGGTGGTGATTGTGACGATAATAATGCTAGTGTCAATCCTAGCGCAATTGAGTCCTGCGATGGTATTGATAATAACTGCAATGGATCAATTGACGAAGGTTTATTAATCACCGTTTATACTGATAATGATGGAGATGCCTATGGCGCGGGCCCTGGATTTCTGTCATGCCCCGGAACACCTGGCGTTTCAATAACAGGTGGTGATTGTGACGATAATAATGCTAGTGTCAATCCTAGCGCAATTGAGTCCTGCGATGGTATTGATAATAACTGCAATGGATCAATTGACGAAGGTTTATTAATCACCGTTTATACTGATAACGATGGAGATGGCTATGGCGCGGGCCTTGGATTTCCATCATGCCCCGGAACACCTGGCGTTTCAATAACAGGTGGTGATTGTAACGATAACGATGACACTGTTTATACTGGAGCCCCGGGGACTGCGCAAGGCATTGACAACAACTGCAATGGCATTATTGATCCAAGCGAACAAGCTTTGAACATTTGTGAAGGAGATTTCAACAATGATGGTGAAGTAAATGTTGGAGATTTACTGTTGTTATTGGGTTCAATTGGATGCAACAATTCGTGTATAACCGATATAGATAACAATGGAGTAGTAGATACCAATGACATGCTGGTATTCTTTACTTTCTACGGACAAATATGTTAATATTCTTATAATCCTAAAAAAAGACTTAAGCTGTGCCTAAATCAGTTTAGGTCTTTTTCTTTATATCTTTATAACGAAACCACTCCAACCCCAAATTATGCTTCGAAAATACCTAGCACTATCTTCAGTTATCCTATTTTTAGGGATTTCACTCGATATTTTTGCTCAACAGAAAGCGCTATCTGTAGAACGCCCATGGAACGAGTTGATGCAAGATCATAACGTTAATTTCTATGATGTTCAAAGGGCTTTCAATGAGCATTGGAAAGACCGCGAAATTACCAAAGGACAAGGCTACAAGCAATATAAACGATGGGAAAACTTTATGGAACCCCGCGTTTATCCTTCAGGTGAGCGTTTTGCTCCCGACGCTGTTTACAATGCAGTGAAAGACCAAAAAGGTAAGAGCGCTATGCTTAAGTCAATGCTTGGAGAATGGACTTATTTTGGAAACACCTCTGTGCCATCCAATGGTGGTGGAGTTGGAAGGGTTAATTCAGTGAGAAGTACCGCTGCCGCACCTTCCACTTATTACGCTTGTGCACCTGCGGGAGGACTCTGGAAAAGCACTAACTCTGGTGGATCTTGGACAGTGATGAATACCGATCAATTAACATCTATTGGAGCATCAGACGTTGCAATTGATCCAACTAATCCAAATATTCTCTATTTGGCAACAGGAGATGGAGATGCAGGTGATACTTACAGCATCGGAATTTTGAAATCTACAGATGGTGGAGCCACTTGGAATACAACAGGATTAAGCTGGACAGTTACACAAACAGTGCGCACATCGAGGATTCTTATTCACCCAAGCAATCCTAATATTCTGATCGTTGCTGCAAGTAATGGTATTTATAAATCTACAAATGCCGGAGCTACCTGGACTAACGTTCAAGCTGGGAATTTCAAAGATTTAAAATTCAAGCCAAATAATCCTTCTACGGTCTATGCTACAGGAAGTGGTGCTTATTTCTACAAATCAACTAATACTGGTGATTCTTTTAGCCAAATTGGAAATGGTCTCCCAAATTCTGGTGTTAATCGCATGGCAATGGGAGTTTCACCAAATGATGTGAATGTAGTGTACATTCTTGCTGGAAGCAGCTCAACTTCAGGATTTTATGGATTGTATCGATCTAATGATAGTGGCGCAAACTGGACTCTTCAATCAAACTCCCCTAACATTTTAGGATGGAGTGAGACTGGTGCAGGATCAGGTGGTCAAAGCTGGTACGACCTTTCATGTGCTGTTGACCCCAATGATGTTAACACCGTTTACACTGGTGGAGTAAATGTTTGGAAATCAAGCAATGGTGGGGTTACTTGGACTTGCGTTGGACATTGGTACGGAGCAGCGGGAATTCCTTATGTTCATGCTGACATCCATGCCTTGGAATTTATTCCGGGTACTTCTACTTTACTCGTAGGTTCTGATGGTGGGGTATTTAGAACAACAAACGCAGGTAGTACTTTTTCTGATAGAAGTTCGAATCTGGAAATAGGGCAAATGTACCGACTAGGCTTAGCTCAAACCAACGAAAACCGAGTAATTACGGGCTGGCAAGACAATGGTTCCAACATAAGAAACGCAGCAAATAATTGGAATTTCGTGATTGGTGGAGATGGTATGGAATGCATCATTTCACATTCTAATCAGGATGTAATGTATGGAACCATTTACTTCGGGCAAATTTTTAAATCAACCAATGCTGGAGCCAATTTCTCAACCATTGTTGGTTCTGGAGGTGCTGGCGTTAACGAAGGAGGCGCCTGGGTTACTCCTTATATAATGGATCCGAGCAACTCAAATAATTTGTGGCTAGGTAAATCTACCGTTTACAAATCTACAGATGCCGGATCTACTTGGACCACTTTGGGAGCTATTCCTGGAGGTAGCATGAATGCTTTAGCAGTGGCTCCTTCTAACTCGGATTATATTTATTGTTCCAAAGGTGCTTCATTGTACAGAACCACGGATGGCAATACATTTACCGCAATCACCGGACTTCCAAATCTGTATCTCACCTATATCGCAATTGATCCTTCAGATCCTTTGCATTTATGGGTTACATTTTCAGGATTTAGCGCAGGTGAGAAGGTTTATGAGAGCACCAACGGTGGTAATTCCTGGACTAATTATTCTACAGGATTACCTAATATTTCGGCCAATTGTATTGTTTATCAAAATGGCAGTGATGACGGACTTTATATAGGAACTGATGCTGGAGTTTATTATCGTGAATCGGCATTTGCATCATGGCAACCTTATATGGAAGCACTGCCGAATGTGCCGGTTTCAGAATTAGAAATTCATTATTCTTCAGGACGCATTGTTGCTGCCACTTATGGAAGAGGAATTTGGAGAGCTCCCCTTTTCAGTTTACCAGCGCTGGATGCGGCTGTACTTGAAATTATTCAGCCTGAAGGAACCATTTGTGCTTCCTTAATTGAACCCCAAATTAGCATTTCCAATTTTGGAATTAATACCATCACATCCTTAGATTTTGAATACAGCGTTGCAGGTGGGCCTCTTAATAATTTCAGCTGGAATGGCTCATTAGCAACAGCTGACGTTCAATTAGTTTCATTTCCAGCTTTTGATGAGGGTGCAGGTAATTTTGATTTAACTGTCAATATTATTTCAATTAATGGAGCACCCGCTGACGATAATGATTTGAATAACGATAAAGTAAAATCATACTTCGTTACCGGCGGTACCAATGATGTAGCATTAAATATTAATACCGATTGCTGGGGAAATGAAAGTTCCTATGCTATTGTTGATGAATTTGGCAATACCATTTATACAGGTGCTGGACTCCCAAACTTGAGCGCTATTCAGGTTGATATGTGCCTAGCTGATGGCTGCTACACTTTAAACTTTAATGATAGTTATGGTGATGGAATGGCAGGAACACTCTATGGGTGTGGGACCGATGGTAACTATGAATTGTTGAATGACCAAGGATTTCCAATTGTTTCTATGCTTCAGGCTAATTTTGGATTTGGTGAATCGCAGGGATTTTGTCTTCCATTTGTAGTAGTTTACGGTTGTATGGATCCACTTGCAGATAACTATAATCCTGATGCCGTTCAGGATGATGGATCATGCTCTTACAGTAATTGTCAGGATATGCAACTTAGCCTCTCAACTGATTGCTGGGGTGGAGAAGTAAGCTGGCAAATAATTGATGAATTTAATAATGTTTTGTATGAACAATTGAGTAATAGTCTTGGCAGTTTGCAAACATTTACCTATAACTATTGCATTCCGGAAGGATGTTATACCTTTATTATTAATGATACTTATGGAGATGGAATGGCGGGTGCTGATCTCTGGGGATGTGCTTCCAATGGGAATTATACCATAACGGATGCTTATGGAAATGATGTAGTTCAAATGACGGTAGCGAATTATGGTTTTGGAACTAGTCATGCATTCTGTTTAAGTCCGGTTGTCACTCCGGGTTGTATTTTTATAAATGCGTGTAATTTCGATCCTAATGCTAGTTTAGATGACGGCTCATGTGTATTTCCCGGTTGCATTGATGCAGGAGCTTGCAATTATGATGCTGCGGCAGGTTGTGATGATGGTTCATGTATCTATCCCGGTTGCAATGATGTAAATGCTTGCAGTTACGATATTGCGGCAGGATGTGATGACGGTTCATGTGTATTTCCCGGTTGCACTGATGTAAATGCTTGCAATTACGATATTGCGGCAGGATGTTATGACGGTTCATGTATTTATCCCGGTTGCACTGATGTAAATGCTTGCAATTACGCCATTGCGGCAGGATGTGATGACGGTTTATGCGTATTCCCCGGTTGCAATGATGTAAATGCTTGCAATTACGATATTGCGGCAGGATGTGATGACGGTTTATGTATTTATTCCGGTTGCACTGATGTAAATGCTTGCAATTACGATATTGCGGCAGGATGTGATGACGGTTTATGCGTATTCCCCGGTTGTACAGATAATAATGCATGCAACTACAATGCTGCCGCCGGATGCGACGATGGCTCCTGTGAATACCCACAAATGTATTACCCTGACTTTGACAATGATGGATATGGCGATCCTACAATGGTTGTCATGTATTGCTCTCCGCCACCAGCGGCTTACATACTTATTGATGGCGATTGCGACGATAACAACAATCTCGTTTATCCGGGTGCAACAGGAACTCAAGAAGGAATTGATAATAACTGTGACGGAATTATTGATGCCAATGAAGTTTTTCCATGCTTTGCCGATTTAAATAATAACGGAGTGGTTGACATAGCGGATTTATTAATCCTCTTGGGTGATTTTGGTTGTTCAGCAAACTGCATTGCCGATCTCAATAACGACGGAATAGTGAACGCAGCAGATATGTTAGCCTTCTTACCTTGGTTTGGAGTTGAATGCGATTAGCTCCATTTTTCGAAAAAATTAATTGAAAAGCCCGGTTACGACCGGGCTTTTCCCGTTCAAATCAAAAAAGCTTAAAATCTTTCGATTAATAGGAAACCAACATCGAATAATAGAACATACATTTGAATAGCTTATGTCGAAATAATTTCGGCCCTGAAATATGAAACCATGAACCGATTACCTTACCTCCTCCGTTTTGCAGCATTAATCATTATCTTGATTAGTGGTTGCAAGAAACAAAAGCCAATTGACGTTGATCCGGCATTTGGAAAATACATTTCATCTTTTACCTCCGGCGTTATTTCTGCTGCTTCGGGCATTAAGATCAACCTCAATGATGATGTAGTATTGCTGGAGCTAGATGCTGAAACTGAATTTGCTTCACTATTTAAAATCAGCCCTTCCATTGAAGGCGAATTCCAATGGGTAGGTCCGCGTTCATTAGAATTTATCCCCAAAGCCGATCTGCCAAGAAACACTGTATTTGAGGCTCAGCTTGATCTTGGAGAAATTGCTCAAGTTGATGCCGGTTTCGAAGTCTTCAAATTTGGCTTCCGAACGATGGGACAAAATTTCAACGTTTCAACAGCTGATTTGCGCTATTACGATAATACGAATCTTAAAAGTCTATACCTGAACGGCTCTTTAAGTACCTGGGATGTGGCGGATATTGCTAATACAGAGTTGACGGTTACTGCAGAGCAAAATGGTAAAAACCTGCCTATTTCGTGGATGCATGATTCAGGAAGAAGAATCCATTCATTTATTGTAGATAGCATTTCACGTTCCGAAAGTGCTAGCAGCGTAGAAATTAAATGGAATGGAAAAGCATTGGAAGTTAAGGATAATGATGGAAGTGTACATCGCGAAATTCCAGCCTTAGGTGATTTTAAGGTGTTGGAAGTGAATGCAATTACTCAACCTGAACAGTTCATCGAAGTTCAATTATCAGATCCTTTGAGTGCTAATCAAAATTTGAATGGATTAGTAATGTTAGATGGAGCTAGCAATAATCTTAGAACGCTCATCGATGATAACATTTTAAAAATATATCCAATCAACAGACTAACAGGTGAACATACTCTGGTAATAAGCGAAGGAATAAAAAATGCTGCCGGCTATCTACTAGGAGAACAAAGCACCCATAGTTTGCTTTTTGAAGACCTCAAGCCCTCTGTGCGCTATTTACATTCACAAGGTTCCATTCTTCCTTCCAGCGGTGCTGCAATTTTACCATTTGAAGCGGTAAATCTTAAAGCGGTTGATGTAAAGATCATTCGCATTTACGAACAGAATATTCCTCAATTTCTTCAAGTAAATCAACTTGATGGAGAAAGAGAATTAAGACGTGTAGGTAGATTAATAGCCAAGAAAAAAATCAATCTCAATGAAGACAAAAAAATGAATTTGTCCAATTGGAATCGCTTCGACTTGGATCTTTCAGACATGTTGAAATCTGAGCCGGGAGCCATTTACCGAGTGGAAATCGCTTTCAGACAAGAATATTCAAATTATTCTTGTGGGCTTGCGGCTAATTCATCCGATGAATTATCATTTACTGAAGAAGAAAGCGATTGGGAATTTGCAACGGAAGAAGCCAGTTTTTGGGATTTCTATGATGATTACTATTATGACGAATATTATTACGATGACTATTATTACGACTACGACTATAATGAGCGCGATAACCCTTGTAATAAAGCTTACTACATCAATCAAAGACCAATTAGTACCAATATTCTTTCTTCCGATTTAGGAATTATAGCAAAGTACGGTTCTGATGGTTCCATGCACTGCACTGTAAGCAATTTAAAAAGCACAGAACCCATATCAGGAGCTGAAATCAGCATTTTAGATTTTCAGCAATTTGAGCTCAAAAAAGGAAGTACCAATGCAGAAGGAATGATTTCATTTACAAAACTGGATCATGAACCTTTCATGTTAATTGCTAAATATCAAAATCAAAAAGGATACCTGAGATTAGACAAAGGAAGTGCATTAAGTTTATCTCGTTTTGATATAAGCGGACAAGAAGTTAAAAATGGAGTGAAAGGTTTCATTTACGGTGAGCGTGGGGTATGGAGACCGGGTGATACCTTATTTCTATCTTTTATTTTGGAAGATGAAAAGCGTATTATTCCGGAAGGCCATCCAGTGCTTTTTGAACTCCGCGATCCCCGAGGACAAGTAGTTGAAAAGCGCTCTGCAAGAATTAATAAATCGAATTTTTATTCCTTTATCTGTCAAACATCGCAAGACGCACCAACCGGTACTTGGCATGCAAGAGTAAGAGCTGGTGGAAGTGTTTTTGAAAAGTACTTGAAAGTGGAGGCTATCAAGCCAAATCGCTTGAAAATTGAAATCAATTTCAACAAAGATATTATTTCAGCTACTGATGAATCATTGGATGGTAAACTGAAAGTAAGCTGGCTTCATGGTGCTGTAGCTAGGAAGCTACGCACTGAAATTAAATCCACATTTACACCAATAAAAACAGAATTTAACAACCGAAAAGATTATCAATTTGATGATCCCGTTCGTAGATTCTATCCCGAGGAATTTGTGATTTTTGATGATGAGGTCAATGATTTGGGTGAAGCATCCATTGACCTCAATATCCCTGAAAACTCCAATGCTCCTGGAATGTTAAAGGCACATTTCAATACTAAAGCATTCGAGGCAGGTGGAGAATTCAGTGTAGATCGTTTTTCTATCAACTACTCCCCTTTTCCGCGCTACGTGGGAATAAAACTTCCTAAAGGCGATGAGTCCAGAGGTATGTTGCTCACTGATAAAGATCAAGAAGTAAAAATTGTTTGTGTAGATGAGAAAGGCATTGCACAGAAAAACCGCAAACTCACTTATTACTTTTACAAAGTAGAATGGAAATGGTGGTGGGATCAAAATTCGGATGATTTATCCAATTATACTGGATCAAATTCAGTATCTCCATTATCGACAGGAGTAATTACCACCAATGCAAATGGTGAAAGTTCATTCAAAATCAGAGTAAATTACCCGGATTGGGGTCGATATTTAGTTCGTGTGGTTGATGAAGAAGGTGGACATGCAAGCGGCATACCGGTGTATATCGATTGGCCAGGCTGGGCTGGCAGAGCTCAAAAAGACAATCCCGGCGGTGCAAGCATGTTGATTTTTAGTGCAGATAAACCGGAATATCAGGTTGGCGAATCTGTACAAGTGAGTTTTCCATCCAGTGGTGTTGGTCGTGCTTTGGTAAGCATCGAAAACGGCAGTCGTGTGGTAGATGCATTTTGGGTGGATGCTGAAAAGGAAACTACACGTTTCTCCTTTTCGGTAAGCGCAGATATGGCTCCGAATATCTTCGTAAATATTACATTGGTGCAACCTCATCAGCAAACAGCGAATGATTTACCAATTCGATTGTATGGCTTAATTCCGGTAAAAGTTACTGATCCTGCTAGCCATGTTTATCCTGAATTAACAATGGCCGACAAACTCAAACCCGAACAAAAATTTGATGTGAAGGTGACTGAAAAATCAGGTAAGGCGATGACCTATACCCTCGCTATTGTTGACGAAGGATTGCTCAATCTTACCCGATTTGAAACTCCTGATCCATGGAATTATTTCTATGCCCGCGAGGCTTTAGGTGTTAATACATGGGATATGTATGATGATGTAATAGGTGCATGGGCTTCAGGGATTCATCCGCTGCTCGCAATTGGCGGTGGTGATGATGTGGATCGAAAAGGAATGAATAAAGCCAATCGTTTTAAACCGGTGGTAATGTATTTGGGTCCCTTCCATTTGGATGCTGGGAAGACTAAAACGCACAGTCTAACTATGCCTAATTATGTTGGATCGGTGCGCGCAATGGTGATTGCAGGAAACAGCGGGGCCTATGGTAATGCAGAAAAATCAGTTCCGGTTCGTCAAGCTTTAATGGTGTTGCCTACTCTACCAAGAACGCTCACACCCGGTTCAAAATTAAAAATGCCTGTTACTGTCTTCGCTATGGAAGATCATGTGAAAGACGTAACAGTTGAAATCAAACTTCAGGGCGTGCTTCAGGCAGATGGTCCAACGAAAAAAACAATGAAATTTAATGCCACTGGCGATCAGGTGATTGATTTTGATTTAATCGTTCCTGATAAAATTGGTTTTGCTTCTGCAGAAGTTATCGTTACCAGTGGAAAAGAGAAATCGAGTCAGAAAATTGAAATCGATATCAGTAATCCGAATCCGATGCAAACGGATGTGATTTCTGTGATGGTGGATGCGGGCAAGACTTGGGAACAATCATTTGATCAGTTAGGTATTGAAGGAACGAATGAAGTTATTGCTGAATTTTCTGAAATTCCATCGGTTGATTTTGGCAGACGCATCAAATACTTGATTCAATATCCGCATGGCTGCTTGGAACAAACCACCTCTGCTGCATTTCCACAATTGTATTTGGAAGACATCAGTAATTTGACCAAAGAAGAGGCTCAACGCGCCAAAGACCACGTGAGAGCTGCGGTTGATAGGATAACCCGAATGCAAACAACAGGTGGTGGAATGACCTATTGGCCCGGACAAAGTTTCCCTGATGCATGGGCAAGCACCTATGCCGGACATTTCGTTCTGGAAGCTGAGCGCAAAGGATTTCCGGTTTCGGTTCAGTTTAAACAACAGTGGATTCAGTATCAACAAGCCGCTGCCAGAAATTACCGATCCGATGAGTATTCAGGTTCTGATTTAGCCCAAGCATACAGACTCTATACCTTAGCTCTTGCAGGTCAGCCGGAACTTGGAGCAATGAATCGATTAAAAGAAAAGAAAACATTAAATGTAACTGCAACATGGAGATTAGCCGCAGCTTATGCATTAGCGGGACAAAAAGAAACTGCGAAAAAACTAATAGCAAATCTATCTACAGAGGTAGCTGAATACAAAGAACTAGGCTTTAATTACGGAAGTGATTTGCGCGATGATGCGATGATTCTTGAAACTTTGACTATACTTAACATGCGTCAGGAAGCATCGCCTATTTTATTGAGAATTAGCAAAAAAATGGGTTCGTACAATTGGTACAGCACTCAAAGTACAGCCTACGCACTAGTTGCTTATAGCAGATTTGCCGGTGATATAAAAGATAAAACGGCTAAAGGCACATCCACATTCAATGGCACAGCATCAAACTTCAGTTCTACCAAAGTATTGAATTCACTCGTGCTCAAAAATGTAAAAATGAAAGGCAATTCTATCAAAATTAAAAATGATGGTGAAGGCCCAATGTTTGTTCGTTTGGTAAGGTCTGGAATTCCGGCAATTGGCAATGAAAAAGCAAGTGCCAATGAAATCAGCATGACTGTTGTTTATCGCAATCTTAACGGTGCTGTTATTAATCCTGATCGCATTGAACAGGGCACGGATTTCATGGCTGAGATTGTTGTTTCGAATCAAGGAAGTCAGATCATCCAAAACCTTGCACTTACGCATGTGTTTCCTCCGGGTTGGGAAATTCTCAACAGCAGAATGGATGAAGTTGCTTCTGTGCATCAGGCCGATTTGCCCACTTATTTAGACATACGTGATGATCGAGCCAATCTGTATTTCGACTTACTGCGTGGTAAATCGAAAACCTTCAGAGTACTGCTAAATGCAAGTTACAAAGGGAAATTCTATTTACCCGGAGTAAATTGTGAAGCAATGTATGATGAATCCATCCATGCTCGCAATGCAGGAAAATGGATCGAAGTTATTGATAGATCAGGGGCATTAAGTCAAAAATAAACATCTAAATATATCAATATGCAAGCTGAACAAGCTCCCAGTGGATTCGAAAGATTTCGCCAATGGACGAGAACGTCCGTAACTTTAAGACTTCTGAGTATTGGATTCATTATCCTGATTCTGTTGATTCCTGTGAATCTGGTTGAAGATTTGGTGCGAGAACGTTCATATCGAAACGATGATGCACAAAGGGAAATCAATTCCAGTTGGGGCCCAAGTCAAAGTGTTGATGGGCTCGTGGTGAGTGTGCCATTTTCAAGAGTAATCAGGCAATACGATGGCAAGCAAAATGTGACTGCCATAAACTACGAGCGTTCCGTTATGAGCTATTATCCCGAAAGCTTTAATGTGAACGGATCTATCAATCCCGAAACCTTAGAAAGGGGAATTTTTCAATCTGTGGTTTATGATACAGAATTGGATCTAAATGGAACCTTTCTTTGTCCTCCAGCAGATTTAGGAATAGGCGATGAAATAATTGTTCACTGGGAAGAAGCTTTTGCCACATTTCTATTGGGAAGTTTAAGTAGGGTAAGTAATAATCCCGATCTGATTTGGAACGGAAATTCCATTGAATTGGAACCAGTAAATCAGTCGGAAGGATCAGCAGGACTTCGTTCACTTATACCTCTGAATCCTGAAAATAAAGAGTTGATTTCATTTCAATTCAAAATTGCATTTAAGGGATCGCAATCCATTCGTTTTGCACCTCTAGCCAAAGAGAATAACGTTACATTGAAATCTACTTGGCCCAGTCCGAGTTTTAATGGAAGTTTTTTACCTTCCAATCGGGAAGTTACAGCGGATGGTTTTGACGCAGATTGGCATGTATTGCACCTCAACCGACCATTAGCGCAATCCTTTGAAGGAAATGCATCTTCTCAAAATCACGGCGATTACAGTTTTGGATTAGACTTTTTACTTCCTATTGATCAATACACGCAAACAGAAAGAGCTGCGAAATATGCGGTGTTACTTATAGCTCTAACATTCGCATTGTTTTTTATGATTCAAATTATCAAGAAAGTTCAGATTCATCCTATGCAATTCTTTTTGGTGGGACTTGCATTGAGCATTTTCTATACCCTTTTGCTTGCACTTTCGGAGCACATCCATTTCGGATTGGCTTATTTAGTAGCTGCAGCAGCAGTCATTTTATTAATTACCGGATATTTTCATGCAGCGCTCAAGAATGGAAGTTTAACTCTGCTCACTTTCTCTGTGTTGCTTGCTTTGTACCTCTATATTTACTCCATACTTCAGCTCGAAGATTATGCATTGTTGATGGGAAGTATAGGTTTATTCCTTGCCTTGGCGATGGTGATGTTGGCGAGCAGAAATTTTGATTGGTACAATTTGCGTGCAAACAAGGAGTAAACGCGATTCTGATTCATGGTAGCAGCCTCGTGAAAACGGGGCTGCTTTTTTTTGAGGGGGATCTTCGTAATAACTGTCCTGGGTATGCCAATCATTTTCCATTGATTGCCTAGAATCTACTTTGCGATTCTTTGCGCCTTTGCGCCTTTGCGGCAAAAAAGAATCACAATCGGCTGTTAGATTTAGCCACGAAGGCGCTAAGGCACTCGGTTTCGCGATACTGAACCAACTTTCGAACTACTCGCAATAATAAAGCTCTGCTGAGTAGGCCGGATTATCTGAACAGAAATTCAAATCATTGGTATACTGCCCATTCCACATTTCGCGAATGCTGAATTGATTACACTCAATATCAAGCACTACCTGACTTGCTTTTGACGCAAACAATCCCAATGCATTCACCAAATTAGTGTATGCCGGACGTTCCTGAATAATACCGGTTACTGGAGAATTTACATCGATATAAGTATCCAATTCGCCGTTAGCAACAGAAAGAACAAAATGGAAACATGGATAATTGAAATTATCAGGATTGAAATATCCAATTTTACGGGTCACATAAGGATCGGCAACCAAAGCATCGCCCAGAGATCTAAAAAATGCCTCTCCATTTGAAATCACAAGAATCTCATAATTACCCAACAAATCCGGAGTTACATAAGTACCCAAATTCCAATCGTAAAAACGATCATTTGATTCCACCAAAATGGAATGCTCTAAATCTTGCCAAACATTTTCGGTATAAATCAAACGCAATTTAGCTTCGTAACGCGCTGCTCCTGGAGTGCTTTTCCACTTGAAGGTGAAATCAGGATAAATATTGCTCAATTCTGTTTGTTGATTAGCCAACTGCATCTGAAAATTCGGATTATTAGATGGAGGACGAATAATGTTTGAATTTTCATTTGGAATCGTTACCATATCCGTCTCCCCTCTCACGGCATCCTCGCCATTACTGAAATCGATGGCGAATTTGTAAATAGATTCATCATCCAATCCATCAGGACTAGCGAAATAATAAACAGTTTGCTCAGGACCATAAAAGATACCGTTCAATTCTTTATTCGAAATAGTTTTATGGTTCAAATCATGCGTAGTGATCAAATTGCCATTTTTCCACTCTTCAACCTTCGCAAAAACAACAGCCGGATCATATTCAGAGCTATCTCTAATTAGAGCATATTCCAAAATATTGCCGTCGCCCAAAAAAGTCTTATTGATCTTTATAAACTGTGTATCTGCCTTTGCATCCAAGAGTCCAAATACAACAGCTTTGCTGTCATAAGGTGCGCTGAGATCCACATCAGTGCTGCAAGCCGCTAATGAGGCAATACCTGCGATAATAAAAATCCTCTTTATCGAAATCATGTTGCGAATTTAGTGCTTTCAGAGATGAAAAAGCTATAATTTAGCTTTTACCAACAACAATTCATCGTCATTATTACATTCCAAACGCTTGAGTCAGCACAAAGATTGCAAAAATTTCATGGTATCTACTCCGTCGGCATAGTCGTTTAGGGCAGGGCATTGAGATTGACCAAATGGCACATAAGATTTACCCACAATACACTGAATTTGATCCTTTTGCCCATTCAACAAATCATTCAACAAAGATCTATCGGGATATCGCTCGTAAAAGAGAGTTCCGATGGGTGATGCAATGCGAGTATCAAGCTTCAGCAAGATGAAACCATTATCCAAGAGCTCTTCCCTATTTAATAACCACAGCGATTTATGATAATCGTAATTGTTAGCGTATTTGTTATGATTTACGATATGGGCAAAAGGGAATAAACCATTGAAAATCCGGTCCAAATCGAAGTTTTCTGGAATGTAGAGCTTAGTCACATTTCGGCAACCCAAACCATAATAGTCAAAAACGTCCTTGGCGAGATGCTGCATTTCCTCTTCCGTTTCGTCTCCCTCAAGCACTGCCACACTATTTCTGCCTTTTCGGATAATGTTTGGATACTTTCCAAAATAGGCTTCAAAATAACGCGAGGTATTATTGCTTCCCGTTGCAATTACGGCGTCAAATCCAGACAACAGTCCTTGTGCGAATGAAACATTTGAAGCCAGTTCTGGATGGTAGTTAGACAAATTTCTCATCACCGCCGGCAACAAGATTCTATCATCAGAAGAGAGTTTTACAATCGCTCTATTTCCTGAAATCAAAACACATAATAAATCATGGAAGCCCACCATAGGAATGTTTCCGGCCATAATGATTGCAATGTTTTTGGGCTGATTGGGGAACGTAAAATCGCCGTAGACCGATAGCCAATTCTGAAGGGTATTCTTTTCCAACATTTTTGACAATGCTGCAAAAGATTGCCTTACATAATTTTCGGTGAACCAAGCATTTTGGCTTTTCACCAATGGTATAATTGATTCAATTTCAGCAGTTTCGATGGAATTTTTAGCTTCGGCTATCTTCCCGAAATCCTTGCCTAATTGAACAAAAGCGTCGAGTACTTGTTGGTGTTGTGACATTTGTTGCGATTGCAGATTTTCCTTGATGTATATTTGCAGCCAAATTTAACGAGAAAGTACAAGCACATGGCTATAATGATCACCGACGAATGCATCAATTGCGGCGCCTGTGAGCCTGAATGTCCCAATAATGCCATTTATGAAGGTGGTATGGAATGGAAATTTTCTGATGGCACTACGTTAAAAGGCTCTCTCAAAACTCCTTCAGGTCTAGATATTTCAGCGGATACTGCCCATGATCCCGGCAGCATGGATGTTTATTATATTGTTTCCGATAAGTGCACAGAGTGTGTGGGTTTTCATGATGAACCACAGTGTGCAGCAGTGTGTCCGGTGGATTGCTGTGTAGATGATCCAGGGCACAGAGAAAGCAAAGAGGATTTGTTGGCTAAAAAGGGCTTCATGCACCTCTGATTTAGAGCGTAAAAGCCCTAGTCCCGTGAATTAGGAAAGAGCTTAGAGCGATTTGGTTTTAATTCTTGTAGACTGATATTTTTTAAACATCTACGATCTTCGTCTGAGCCAATATATCTTTGCACGAATTTTGACGTTTAATAAGCATGAAGATTTTTCTTTTCAGTATCCTCATCGGAATTGGCATTGTTTGGTCTGCATCTATCAAGGCGCAAGATTTACAAATGCTGGAAGATTCCATCGCTTCATGTCAAAAGACTATCGCTACAGCAGAAGAAGATCATGAAAGACTCGCTGCCAGCGAAAAGTGCAAAGAATTCTTACATCTGGCTTTGAGTTCTCCCGAAGCATTTGATTATCCTTTCGAATCATTGCAAACGATGTGCACGCTTACATCGCCCGATGCCGCATTCCGCTTTTTCAACTGGAATATTCCCAGGAATGATCAAACTCATCAATACGTATGTTTTATCCTCTTTCCGGCTGATGAAAAGCAGGGTTCCAGTTATATAGAATTGAAAGAATTGAGCCGTCAACCCGACAAAATGCAAAGTCGAACATTTGATAGCGATGAATGGCCGGGATGTCTTTATTACGCTATCATTCCACCCCAAAAAAATGGACGTGATTTTTATACTTTACTGGCCTGGGACGGACGTGATAGAATGACGAACCGAAAGTATATTGATGCTATGCTTATTTCCAAAAGAGATGTGAAATTCGGTTCGGCGGTATTCAAAACACCAATTGGCGTTCAAAAACGTATGATTTTTGAATATTCGGATGAAGCTACCATGTCATTGAAATATCACGAGGATGAGCAAAGAATTGTATTCGATCATCTCGCTCCCAGAATTGCTGGAATGGATGGCAATTTTTCATTCTATGGTCCTGATTTAACCTATAATTCATTCGATTGGCAAAAGGGCAATTGGGTAGAACAATCTAACGTTGATGTTCGACTGAAAAAAGGCCAGGATAAGCGTCCGTACAATGATCCGAGACGGATGCGCTAAATCTTTAATTTCCGTATAAAATCACTTCCGTTGCACCGTGCCCGTAAATTCTGAAATCGGCATCATGAAAGCGCGCATTAGGATAATACTGTTCCAATGAATTCCTGATTTCCGATCTGAGCACCCCTTGTCCAACACCGTGAATAAGAATCACTCTTCGCACTTTCTTTTGCTCGGCAATCCCCATCATGCGTTCAAAATGCTTCATTTGAATATCAATGATATCAGCATTTTGCAATCCTGAAGTGCTATCAACCAATTCGTGAATGTGCAGATCAACCTCAATAAACTCTCCCTTGCGCTGAACATTGTTAGCGTTGGGATTTTTATATTTGAGATTGAAATCAACTTCGGCTTTTTGAAGGGCTCCTTCGTTCACATTGCGCATTAAAACGTCGTGAATTTCAGGTTCCGCAATTCGGTAGGCATCATGCTCTTTTGCTGCGTTTTTTATGGCAAGGAGCTGTTTTACCGGATAAGGATATTCAAAGCCGGTTTCATCTTCAACCATCACCTGCTGATCCGAAACGACGGATCTGATTATTCCTTCCCCAACGCTGTCAAGGAATCGTACCCGGTCTCCTACTTTGAATGCCATTGTACAAAGATACTTAGCAATTCAGTAATTTTCAGCTTTCTAATTGAAAAATGTATATGAAAAACAATATCCTTTTGCTTGCTATATTTCTGATTTTTAATCATATAGTATTTTCTCAAAGTAAAGTCATTAAAGAGCTTGATGCCACTTATGCAAAGAGCATGAAGGATTGGGATGTCCCGGGTATGGGGATTTCCATTGTGAACAAAGACGGAATCATTTTTGAAAAAGGATATGGAGTCAAAAGCACTGCTACTAAAGAGAAAGTAGATGAACACAGCATTTTTGCGGTAGCTTCTAACAGCAAGGCATTTACTTCAACAGCATTGGCCATTTTGGTGGATGAAGGCAAACTCCAATGGAATCAAAAAGTTCGCCATTATTTGCCCTGGTTTGAGCTTTATGATCCTTACGTTTCTTCCGAATTCACTATACGGGATTTACTTTGTCACCGTAGCGGATTGGCCACTTTTAGCGGGGATTTATTGTGGTATGGAAGTTCATATAGTGCTGAAGAAGTAGTTAGAAAAGCCAAAGGACTCAAGCCTGTTAATGGATTTAGAGAGGCTTATGGCTATCAGAATATAATGTTTATGGCGGCAGGACTTATTATTGAAGAAGTAAGCGGACAATCCTGGGTTGAATTTGTAGAAAGCAGAATATTGAAGCCCACCGGTATGAATGAAACGCTGAGTTCTATTACTCAATTCAAAGTTAGCACCAATAAAGCTGAACCACATAATACCAAAGAAGGACAAACGTATCCGATTGATTGGGTAAATTGGGACAATGTAGTTGCCGCAGGTGGCTTGATTAGTAGTGCTCATGATTTTGGACTTTGGATCCAATTGCAATTAAATAAGGGAAAGCTGGGCGAACAAAGCGTTTTCTCCGAAGCGAGATGCTACGAAATGCAGGAAATCAATACTCCCAAGCCCATCGGCAATTGGTCGAGAAATAATTTTCCAGATAAAACAGTCAGTGGTTACGGTCTTGGTTGGGAAGTGTGGATTTACAAAGGATACAAAGTTGTTTCTCACGGAGGAGGCTATGATGGCATGATTTCCCAAAGTTTTTTCGTTCCGGAAAAGGGATTTGGCGGAGTATTTTTAACCAATTCATTGAGTAATCTCAGTTATGCCCTCATGTTTGAAACCATTGAACGTATGTTGGGCGCAGAAAGCAGCGATGTACCGGGTAAACTCCTTGAAATTGTGAAACAAGGTGAAGAAAATGACCTTAAAGAATTGCAGGAGTTTGAAAATGCCCGAATCAAAAACACCAAGCCCAGTCTAACTATGGAAGATTATGTTGGCACTTATACCGATGAATATTATGGAGATTGCGTTCTGAGCTTAAATAATGGTAAATTGGAATTCATTTTCAGCCCCACTCCCCTATTTCAGGGCAGTTTGGAGCATTGGCATTTTGATACATTCCGTTTAAGTTGGAGCACAAAAATGATGCTTCCACAAGGCACAGCGCAATTCATTCTGGATGAGGAGGGTAATGTGACAGAACTGAAGATAGATGTACCCAATCCGGATTTTGATTTTACAGAATTGAAATTCATTAGGACAGAATAAATATTTTTTTACCTTTGCAGCCCGGTTGACGAAAGCGTTAATTGCGAGATGGCTCCGTAGCTCAACTGGATAGAGCATCGCACTACGGATCAGATGGAATAGTGATTCCAATCTGTGGATAATAAAAGACTTGAGCGATTTATTTTTTGATTTGCAAGAAGTTTGCACTATTTCTAAAATAAATGGCTCCGTAGCTCAACTGGATAGAGCATCGCACTACGGATGCGAAGGTTTGGGGTTCGAATCCCTACGGAGTCACAATTGAAAAGGCTTGTCCAATTTGGACAAGCCTTTTTTTCTTGCCTTCATTTATGCACATTATCAATACAGAAATTTCCAGGATAAAAAACCATTTTACTCCTATTGTATTAGTGTAATAGGAGTTAAGGCACATGAATTTGCAATTTATATGCAATTTATTAAAGACCATAGAGAACGCCACCAATTTCAAACTAACGTATAAAAATTGGAAAGAAGTAAGTTAAAACTCTAGTAAAGCAGAATAAACTCAATCGTTTTTGACATTTAAAGCTATAAAGGAGAATAAATTACCTTCAGAAATACTCCAGAAATTTATACTTGCAATTTATTTTGCACTGTGAATATTCAGCGTTCCAGATATTTGAATAGATTGGACGATGCTTCGGGTTTTATGAAAACTGGTGTTACAGCCAATCCTAAAAAAGACTGTCAATCACAATTATGAATAGAATAACAAGTAAAGAAATATCCCTCAAAACCATTCCGTCACTTTCGGAAAATCCTATCTTAAGGTATTTTACTTTTATTGTTTTGTATTTCTCACAAGGCATTCCTGAAGGGATTACCATTTTTGCTATCCCTGCTTGGATGGCAATGAATGGCAAAAGCGCAGCCGAGATTGCAGGTTACAGCGCTGCTATATTGATTCCATTCAGTCTAAAAATTTTGTTGGCCCCAATGATGGAAAGATATACCTATCTGCCAATGGGACGCAGAAAACCTTAGTTACTTTTTGGTCAGTTTGGTATCCTTTGTAGTCTAATTGCATTGTCATTTGTGTCGAATCCGCTGGATAATATTTTCACAATCACGTCCATTGTACTCTGTTTACATATTTCTATCATTTTTCAGGACATAGCTACTGACAGTTTGGTAATTGACATTGTTCCAGTTGAGCAACAAGGAAAGGCCAACAGCTTTATGTGGGGCTCAAAAACGATAGGAACATCAGTCTCCCTGCTAATTGGCACTTGGCTTATAAATAACTACGGCTTTTCAAATACTGTTTTAGCAATGTCGATTTCAGTGTTTCTAATCATGTTTGTGCCTTTATTTTTAAGAGAAAGAAAAGGCGAAAAGCTGCTTCCTTGGTCCGCTGGCAAAACATCTCCTGATGCTGCTTTGTTAGCTATCGATAGCTGGAAAAAATTGTTTAAATCTTTCAAGCAGGTAGTTTTTTAAGCAATTCTTTCCTCCTCCTGATAGCCGTTTTTATCACCATGGCTGCATTGCATTTCCTGAGAACTTTATTACCCATTTTCACCATTCAGGAATTAGGATGGAACAATATTTTCTATTCTAAAATTTATTCAACTTCCAATTTGATGGGTGGCATTATCGGGATGCTAATCGGTGCAATTGTAATTCAGCAATATGGCATAATTCGTTTGATTCAGGGCAGTCTTTTGCTCATAGTATTATTGGTGACTTCAATGGCATTATCAGTTCCACTTTGGAAAAGCACTAATATCGTTTCAGCATTCATTGCCGTCTTTTGTACCCTGCTAACTTTAATAAATATTGGTGTTTTGGCACTAGCCATGCATTTATGTTGGAAACGTATTTCGGCACTTCAGTTCACTTTTTTCATGACTATTTTCAATGCAGGATTAGCCTCTGGAGCGGCATTGTTAGGATTTCTTCGTTCACTTTGGGAATGGCAAATCCTATTTGTTGCATTTACTAGCATGATTATCATTTCAATGATCATTTTCAAGTTTATAAAAATCAATAGGCATCGGGAACAAGTGGAGATTTTAGAAAAAGATTATTCAGAAATTTTAAAAGCTGAAGGTAATTTACTGGTAAAGTCTGAAACAAGCTAAATATCCAGTAATTCAACTTTATCGTGGTAAACAGTTGATGTTTCTTTCGAAACTATTGGACGATTTTCTTTCAACAAACAAAAATCTAGCAATAATGGCCTCTTCATGAACAGCTTTAATCTCCAATAATTTAGATTTACTCTGTGAAAGTTGTTGATGGTAGTCCGGTCAAAAACAGATTTATAGATCGTTTGGATTCAATAGTAATGTGGGAGTTATGCAAATGATTTACAAAATTGTGTAATGGATTTCAGCACAAGGGTATTCATCTTTGTTGAGGACTACATAACAATTTGCACCTTTTTGACATTATAAAGAGGCATTTATCCAAAATTATCGTAAACTATCGTTGGAATGGCTTTTTTAGTATTGAAAAATTAGAAGAATAATTGGCACGCAATGAAGGAACTCGAAGATTATAAACGCTTTCCTGCATGGCTGAGAAATTTTCAAACTGAGTTCATTGGATTTGTTGTAGTTCGTTTGACAATATACAGTGTCTTCATAAAATACATTAATTCGCGCTCAATCAATCAACAACCAATGATAGACCTCTGCTCAGGCAGCGGAGAGGCAGCTATCCACATTTTCGAAAAGAGCAATTGCTTTAGTCAGCTTATTCTCAGTGATAAATTTCCAAACAAAATAGCTATCCTTAACGATAAAATTACATACCTCTCGCAAAGTACCGATGTTCTCGAAATGAAATTTCAGCCAAGCGTTTGCTATACCATGTTTAATGCCTTTCATCATTTTGAGGATGAAGATAAGCTCAAGATTGCACGGCAAATTATTACTTCTGGATCGAACAGTTTCTTTGTAGAAATTCTTGAGCCGAAAATCATTTGTCTTTTAAAAGTTCTATTTATTAGTACTATTGGAAATATATTGCTCACGCCACTGATAAAACCTTTCTCTTTTAAACGATTATTTTTTACCTATATTATTCCTATAAATATACTAACCATTACTTATGATGGCATAATATCTGTTCTAAAATCTCGCACAGTAAAAGAATATAGAAAAATATTTATCGGATACGAAGATTCAATAGAAGTCTCCAAACTGCGAAATAATTTGAGTTCGATTATAGTAATCAAGGTTGAACCGAAATAATATGAAAACAGCTATTACCCTTTGGAAGTTCAGCAGACCGCATACCATCATAGGCAGTGCAATAAGCATCTTAACTTTGTATATAATAATATGTAAGGATTGCAAAACAGAACATCTTCTCATATTATTCACCGCTCTTATTGTTGGTATTACTTGTAATATATTTATAGTCGGTATTAATCAAATTGCAGATGTAAATATTGATAAAATTAATAAACCTTATCTGCCAATTCCCGCAGGTGAATTAAGCATTCTGGGAGCGAAGATAATTGTAGTTACTTCTTTACTACTTAGTTTGATTTTATCATTCATTATTTCACCTTATCTTTTTTTAATTATTGCTCTATCTACTTCAATTGGCTGGGCTTACTCAATGCCACCGATCTACTTGAAGAAACATCACCTCACTGCGGCTTTGGCGATAACATTTGTGCGTGGCATATTAATAAATTTAGGTGGATTTGTAGTTCTCAACTATGTTATTAATAAATCAATTAATATTCCAATGGATGTGCAGATACTTACTGCATTCATTATAGTTTTCAGCATTGTAATTTCTTGGTTTAAGGATCTTCCCGACATGGAAGGAGATTCAGAATACAAAATTAAAACGCTTGCAATTGTTTATTCGCCCAAATCAGTATTTATTACAGGAACAATTCTGCTAGCACTTACCTACTTCATAACAATTTTGCTGAAGTATCAGGATGTTATAAACTCCACTAATCCATCATTTCAGACACTTGTACTTTACTATGGTAATATTTTTTTGTTAGTTCTTTTTGTCCTCAATTCGTTTACGATTAATTTAGCCAGTCATCTCTCTATAAAAAAATTCTATAAGCGCTTTTGGTGGTTTTTCTTTGCTGAATATATGCTGTATCTAGTTGCTTACTTGTATTGAATTGTATTGTATGTTGAAATTTAGTGATCTGCAAAGTGGAAACTACGTCCTTAAAAATGGAATCTCTCGTCTAAGAAAGGGAAACAAACTACTAAATATCAGACAGATAATCCTCCGCCAGCTAGGCCTGTTTAACTGACATTTCCTATTGCTCCATTTTCTCTTTTCGAATCAGTTGAAGAAAATGCAAGCTCGAGCACCAAAACAGCAAATTTCTGATTATTGAACGGTTCAGTCACTGGCGCTGGTTTTTAATCTCCATAATAAGGCACGGAAATGGCTCGCCCTTAATTTCAGCAAATACTCAATAGGCTTGAATAATTGGGATATCGAACTTTCATTTGATCCTAAGCAAAAAAATAAAATACCAACTGGGCAGCTTCGAATATTACGTTCAACTTCCATACCAAGCCACCTGCTTAAAATACTTAACCGTTTGGATTGGAACAGTTTGTGAAGTTCTTGATGAGAACTTTCCCTGACCTTAAAACAATATATTTTGAAGCTTTTAAAGAGAATTTTTTCTTATAAGCAAGGTATGCACTGATTTTATCTAGGTAATATATTTTGCAACGTGAACTTTCAGGATTCCTGATATTTGAATAAATTGTGACTCCAACTTGGCTTATAGGCAAGCTGACTAGGCCTACAATTATTGGAGATAGTGACAAAATACATATCCTTTTGCAACCATATTGCGAAAAATTGTGGTAATTCTCACTTAATTCAATAATATGGCAACACCCTGATCATCCGCATCTTGCTTTTTTTAAGCACCCCATCTTAAGGCCTTTTGTCGGGATAGGCAAAGAGGTGTTTTCAATGGTGCACTGCAGAGATGGCAAACCAGATGTTTTACACTTATGAATTTGGTTTTGCTCTACGGACAAACGCTGAGTGTTGCCGTGTTTGCGCTGAAAAGTATGGCCAATTCCATGTCTTTCGGCAATGGAATAGACTCGCCAATTACTTGCGTAATAGTTACATTGCATCCTTCTCAATTTGGACGAAAAGAATATACAGTAACGAGTGCACACATAGCTTTTGAATAAGAGTTGCACTGCAAAGCGTAGAATGAAAAACAAGTTAAAAAATATTATCTCACTCTTTGCTATCTCCATGTCGAAAGTCCTTCTCGTTGAATATTATATCCTACTAGTCAATGGCTAAAATACTTTAATCGTTAAGTGCGATTATGGACAAGTTTGCGATTTTTTAAGCAGTGTATCTAAATGTTTATCAACGTATTAAGATTGTTATTAACATGTTACACTTTAGTTCGAATTTCAATTATATTTGGTTCAAAAGCAACAAATAATTGTTTAATATCTATCAAACAACAAAAGCAAAATGGCCGAAAACAAAAAACACCAAACCGCTTTAGGTGACATAGCAGCAAGGCAACTTGCGATTGCAACGAGAACAGTACCTCAAATGATAACCATCACTCCACGTTGGTTAACTCATTTATTACATTGGATTCCTGTAGAATCAGGTGTTTACCGTTTAAACAAAGTAAAAGACGGATCTAATGTTGAGGTAGATTGCTCACATCGCGATGAACGTGAATTACCTCATACATTTGTAGATTACATTGAAAATCCCCCGCGAATACAACTTGAGTGCTGTTAATACCTTAGTGGATGTTCATACCCGTGTTCCGGATTTATACAGCAAACCTTACAATCAAGTCAGTGAACAATTGCGCCTAGCAATTGAAACAATTAAAGAGCGTCAGGAAAGTGAATTAATTAATAATAAAGAATACGGTTTAATTGCAAGCGCTCACAAATCTCAAATCATTAAAGCAAGAACTGGTGTTGCAACTCCTGATGATTTAGATGATCTATTAGTAAAAGTTTGGAAAGAGCCTGGATTCTTTTTATTACATCCTGAAGCAATTGCAGCTTTTGGAAGATAGTGCACACGCAGAGGTGTTCCGCCACCAACAGTTTCATTATTCGGTTCTCAATTTATAACTTGGAGAGGTATTCCATTAATTCCTTGTGATAAAGTTCCAATTGTAAATGGTAAAACTAAAATATTATTAATCCGCACAGGCGAAAGTCGTCAAGGTGTTGTTGGTTTGTATCAGCCAAATTTACCTGGCGAACAAACGCCCGGATTATCTGTCCGTTTCATGGGTATCAATGATAAAGCTATCGCATCGTATTTGGTTTCGTTATATTGCTCTTTAGCTGTATTGGTAGATGACGCTATTGCTGTTCTAGAAGATGTTGATGTTACAAAATACCACGAGTATAATTATAAATAAATTTAATTAGTACTCAATTTTGTAAAAATATACATTATGGATATAGAAAGCTTAAACAGAAACGTATTGCCTGACGAGAGTGAGTTGGAAAAAATTGCCAACCAACTCTTTAAATCAAGGCCCCACGGTTCACAAAATACGAGTGAGTTCAGCGAAGGGCTTCATCAACAATACGATTATAACGATGTATTAAAGCAAAGCGATGGCGCAAGTGACTTAGGAAAGATCTCTCCCAACTTTTTAGATCAAAACGACCACGGTTTAGGGAAAATTCCTTCCTCAGTTGCAGGAAGCGGCATTTCTCCATCTGCCATAAATCATCCCAGTGATTTTAGCATTGATAACCCTCAAACTAGTCTGCCAGATCCGCATTTTTATAATGGACAAATTCCTAAGTCTGTCGCAGGAAGCGGAAAATCTCTTTCGTCACAGAATGACGGAGTAAAGAATGAAGCAGGCAATTTTACCTCACATTCTAAACTTCCTTTTGAATCAGAACAGCCCTTTGAAAATGAATTGAAAGAAGTATTGAATCAAATCAATTCCTCTTTTCCAACTTCACAATTACCGCATTTTTCTGCCTTCGGAATTAATGAAAATTCGTACTACTTTTTAACGGGCCAGAATCCGGTTCAATATTCAAATCAACTGTTTGGAGGCGAAAACCAAAATCATAATACTCATGGTATTTCAAGTTATGTGAAACCACCGTTTGATATGAATTTGGTAAAAGCAGATTTCCCAATTTTGAAAGAGCGGGTAAATGGCAAACAATTAATTTGGCTCGACAATGCCGCCACAACTCAAAAACCTAAGTTAGTAATAGATAGAATTAGTCATTTTTATGAACACGAAAACTCTAACATTCACCGCGCAGCTCATGAATTGGCAGCACGTTCAACGGATGCTTATGAAGCTTCTCGTAAAAAAGTGCAACACTTTTTAAATGCGGGTTCTGTTAATGAAATCGTTTATGTTCGTGGTACAACCGAAGCCATAAATTTAGTAGCGCAAAGTTGGGGCGATCAAAATCTACTTGCTGGTGATGAAATTATCCTTAGCAATTTAGAACATCATGCCAACATCGTTCCTTGGCAAATTTTAGCTGAGAAAAAGGGTCTGAAGCTAAGAGTAATTCCTGTTGATGACGATGGGCAAATAATTTTAAGCGAATACGCCAAATTATTAAACTCTAAAACTAAATTGCTTTCCTTTACACATGTGTCTAATGCCTTGGGAACTGTTACCCCTGCAAAACAAATGATTGAAATGGCCCATGCAAGTGGAGCCAAAGTATTATTGGATGGAGCCCAATCAGTTTCGCACATGCGAGTTGATTTACAACAGTTGAATCCTGATTTCTTTGTGTTCTCCGGGCATAAAGTTTTTGGTCCAACAGGCATTGGTGTGTTGTATGGAAAAGAAGAAATTCTAAATTCTATGCAGCCATGGCAAAGTGGCGGCAATATGATTAAAGATGTAACTTTTGAGCATACCGAATATCATAAGGCCCCAGCAAGATTTGAAGCCGGAACAGGCAACATTGCTGATGCTGTAGGTTTAGGAGCTGCTATAGATTATGTGAGTAAAATTGGTATTGATTTAATTAATCAATACGAGCATGGCCTTTTAGTTTATGCAACTCACCTGTTAAAGCAAGTGCCGGGCATTCGATTAGTGGGAACTGCCGCTGATAAGGCAAGTGTGTTATCTTTTACTTTAGATGGATTTACCAACGATCAGGTGGGACAAGAACTAAATAAAGAAGGAATTGCCGTGCGAACAGGTCATCACTGCGCTCAACCGATTTTAAGAAGATTTGGTTTAGAAAGCACTGTAAGGCCTTCCTTAGCATTTTACAATACTTGCGCTGACGTTGATGCTTTCGTTTCAGTCTTACATCGTTTAAAATCAAATCAAAAGCGGTCAATATTTTAGTCTCCAATGCTCGTTGGTAATATTGAAAGCCTACGCAATTATTACATAGAATACCTAGTATTCGGGCGCTGAAACCTCCAAAATTCAAAGCCTTTGATTTGTGGGAATGGGTTGATGTATTGCTCAAATGGCTTAATAGTAATGCCTTCGATCGTAGTTTTTTTTTGGCGGTTCTAGGTAATCTGTGTTGCAAGCATCATTATTACTGTCAAGCATTTAATGTTAAATTAAACCTTTGATCCAGCAATAAGTCTGAACACTATGCGCATAATCACGACACTTATTTTAGCCTTTTTTGTCGGCAATTGTTACTCACAAGACCAAAATATTTCTTCCGGTTTATTTTTTGAAGGGGAACCCTATCTGTCCGTAAATCCTCAGAATCCTCAGCATTTAGTTGTTGCCTGGATGGGATTTGTGTTCAATCAACAAGTGCAGATCAAAACTAAAGTTTCGGTTGATGGCGGAAATACTTGGTCTGTGGCCAACAACACTCCACACCAGGAAATCGGTTGGACCAGCGCTGATCCCAGTATGGTTTTCGATAATGAGGGAAAGGTTTATTTGTGTTATATCGACTCGAACCAAGATGATGAAGTTGGAGCTGTGTATGTACGCAAATCCACAGATGGTGGTTTTTCTTGGGGGACTGCGAATGAAGCAATTAATGCTGAGGCTGATGGAGACAAGCTCCCTGTTGATAGACCATGGCTGATGAAAGATGAAAGCGATGGCCCTTGGGCTGGAACTTTGTACATCACCACTAAGCCAGCCCCTTGGATACCTGCGCCCAATCGAGCATATATAGTTCGCTCTTTTGACGATGGAGAAAACTGGACAGATTGGGAATATATTGATAACACCAACTGGTTAATTGGTAATTTTATTGCAGGTCCTATGGCGGCACCTGCAGTGAGCGGTAACGGTGTTATACATATTATTTATCCCAGCTTTGTATTGCAACAGAATTTCTTGCCACAGTTCGTGATCGCCTCAAGTACTGATGGAGGAAATGAGTTTGAATATCACAGCGTGTATGAAGGAACATCAAATGGGGGCGACGATTTGGCCAAACTAGGCTATCAATTGATTTGCAATCCGGCCAATCCCGATCATTTGGCTTTTCTTTTCATTTATGGGGTTTTGGGAGATCTCGACGTGTATTTGTGTGAAAGCTTGAATGCAGGAAATACTTGGACAAATCCGTTAAGAATCAATGATGATGTAGAGTCGAATGGAGCTATGCAGGATTTGGTTTGGGCCGATTTTGATGAGGATGGTGATCTTGCAATTACTTGGAGAGATCGTAGAAATGGTTCAGAGACAGGATATCAAACGGAATCAGAAATCTATTGCAGTGTTCGATGCGTAGATTCCATACATTTCGAACCTAATTTCAGATTATCGGATACTCAAACCGAATATGATAATCTTTTTTTGTCGCAAAGTGGAAATGACTTTATGTGTGTGAACTTGTTGCAAGACACCATTCGCTCTGTTTGGGGAGAGGTTAGGAATGGAGCATTAAACATTTATTTTACCAAAAGGGCTGCAAAATCCGATGCCCCTAACGAAATATTTTCAATTTCTTCGGATGAACTTCCCTCCTACACCATTTATCCAAATCCTGCCATTAACGAATTGAATATTGATGGTCAGAATGCTCGTCAAATTTTGCTTAAAAGCATAGATGGTAAATTAATCAAAGAGCTTGACTTCATTACGAAAATTGACATTTCATGGCTTCACGATGGTGCTTATATTATAGAAATTATAATGGAAAAAGGAAGATGGATAGAAACATTTATCAAGTCCGGTAATTGATTATTTTGAATTGGAAGGGTGGAAAAGAAATCGGTTTAAGATTTGCTCTTCCTTTTACCGAAAGTACAACGTGGAAATAGGTTTGTGTGTGAGTGTTTGCCATTTTTTAAATGTAGATTCTACTGATCTTGTTCAGTAATTTTTCTAATCATTGCTATAAATATGTCGCTGCTCTGCAGCTTTGCATAGGATTTTATTAAAAAAGAGTCCACCCAAAAATAACAGGCGGCCTCTTTTTATTATATGGTTAGTTGAGAAATTCTACGGGCAAATAGTACCAAAAGCAGCAAGTAAATCAAGTAGGTCACCAGAATTAACTTGTCCGTCAGCATTTATGTCAGCGGGTCCGCAGTTTCCTATACATCCAAATGAAGCCAAAAGATCGAGCAAGTCGGCAGCATTAAACGCCATCGTTATTCACATCTTCGGGGCAAGGATTTGCTTCGCTATTCGAAATAACACTATCGCAATTATCATCAATGCCTTGTTGTGTATCCATGGCTTCATAATAATCATTCTGACCAAACTTATTTCTTGGTAACAAATATTCAATTGACAATATGTATGCTGCAATAGCATTACTATTATCACCATTACTATCTCCTTCACCTGTAAAATAGCTAGGCTTTGCTTGCAAAATATTGCAGAACGATCTGTTTTTCAATGTAAGCCTTTCAATCCTGTTCAATCAGATTAACATTGAATCGCTCAATTCCTTCTGGTCAATCGACAATAGTCAAAATGAACATTTTACGCCTTGGATAGGTTCTATTCTAAAAAAAGCATGTTCGGATTATTTAAAGGGAAATCAGAAGAAGAAAAGCTCAGGCAAAAATTTGACCTTCTGATGAAAGAAGCATTTGAGTTATCTCATATCGACAGGAAGACTTCAGATCTGAAATATTCTGAGGCAGATGAGATCGGTCGTAAATTGGAACAAATGAAGGCTAATAGATAGCTTCAATAGAATTCCATTCTTTTCATGAAATTTCGTTTGATGACTCATGTTTTGCTCATATCGTAGAAATTGAGTATTCTTAACAATCGTCTGATTTCGATCAATCGCATCTGTTATTATTTTTTTTTCAAATTTTTGATTAGATCATTTTCGATCAAATAGTCATACTATCTCATTTACAGCCATTTATGTTTATTTTCATTGTTTTATCTATTTTATTTTGAAATACCACTTTTTATTGTAGATTTGTAGAGTCTTATGAAGAGGTCTGTTAATTCTTAAAAGTAAAAAGTTAACAGACAGTGTTGTGGATTACGATAATCCAAACATGAATTGAGCATCTCCAATATGCTATGGGCTTCCATAAATTCTAGACATCATTTCTCATCTTAAAAAAAATCAGGGCTTTCCAGTCAGCCTGCGGTTTTACACAAATTTGTTGTTAATTTTTTTTTTGCTAATAATTTAATTGAAAACTAAATCTTATGAGTACCCCATTTAATTCAACGAAAACCGTTGTTACCGCTGCATTGCCGCAACAACAACTCAGTAATATGTCTGTTAAATTCAGACGTTTATCTGTAAGAATCTTAATGCTTCTTAGCATTTCAATGGCAGTAACTGCCTGCAAGCTAAACAGAACACAAAAAGGTGCCGGAATTGGAACTGTGGCAGGTGGTGCAATGGGCGCTGTAATTGGTAAAGCCTCCGGAAACACAGCCTTGGGCGCAATTATCGGAGCTGCAGTAGGTGGCACTGCTGGTGCAGTCATAGGCAATCAAATGGACAAGCAAGCCAAAGAAATTGAAGAATCCGTTCCTGGCGTGAATGTAGAACGTGTTGGAGAAGGCATTGTGGTGGAATTCACCAACAAAATTTTGTTTGGTTTTGATCAATCAGATTTATCATCAGAAGCCAAGTCGAATCTAAGCAACTTAGTAAAAGTACTCAATGATTATCCCGATACTAATATTGAGATACAAGGTCATACCGACAGCGATGGTTCAACAAAATATAACAAAGATCTATCGGAACGTCGTGCGATTGCAGTGTCAAATAATTTGATAACTAAAGGTATAGATGTGCAAAGAATTGTGATTGTTGGATATGGAGAACAATCGCTTAAATATCCTGAAATTACCGAAGAGGACAAAGCAAAAAATCGCCGAGTAGAATTTCTGATAACGGCCAACGAAAAAATGATCTCAGATGCAAAAGCAGCATCGGGCAATTGATAAAATCAAAAGTGCTTAAATCAACTAGATTCACAATATTAAATTCCTAAAAGGAAAACACTAGCAATATGAACATGAAACAATTTACATCTATCTCATTCATTTTAATTTTAGCATTGAGCAGCTCTGCTCAAGATTCCGGCAGTTCCTCTTTTGGTTTGTTGGCTGGTGCTAATTTTCAAAATCTGAGCGGGGAAGATTCGGAAGGCAAAAAGCTTTCCAACGACATGATTGTTGGCTTTCATGCCGGCTTAAACTACCAAATCCCAATTGTACCCGATTTTTATATTCAACCCGGAGTACTTTTTTCTACTAAAGGCGCGAAGTATTCTGACGAAAATTTTTCGGCTACTACAAGTCTCAGTTATATTGAAGTTCCTATTGAATTTTTATACAAAGGTGCGCTTGGCAGTGGTAGTATCATTATTGGGCTAGGCCCGTACTTTGGTTATGCAATAATGGGTAAAACCAAGTTCGAAAGTGATTTGTTGAACGAAGATTCCGACATAGAATTTACTAATACTATCGAAGCCGATGCAGAGCCTAAAGTGTATCTGAAAGCATTTGATGCCGGCGGAAATATATTCGCAGGATACGAAATGCAAAGTGGATTGTTTTTCCGACTGAATACCCAGTTAGGAATGCTCAATTTACAACCTGAAAACAAAAAATTAGAGGATAGCGAAGAAACGGGAATCATAAAGAATACCGGATTTGGCGTATCACTTGGATATCGATTCCTTTAATTGGCTCAGCTCGAATTAGTTTGATTGGATTTAAAATATAGCTGATGCTAAAATGGGTGATTTGCCTTAACAACATTGCAAAGGTATGCCCATGTTGATATTCTTAAACCCTTTAGAAAAACCTCGCAATTGCGAGGTTTTTTGTTGAATTGTTGGCTACAGATGCAATGATTCTGTAACTATCGAATGGCGAGGATGAAATTACTTGGTTCAGCAATGATATTTGATGGTTTTGTTATCTATTATTCGCAGACCGTTTTACCAATTGTTCTGTTGTTTTATCAGAACAAGTCGGTAATCCAAAATTATTGTTCCAGAAATTAGAAATTCTCTCTAAGCAATGTTTTCAAGTTTAAAAGTTCCATTGGAATCCATTGCCGCTTGCACAGCTGAATGGTTGTAGCGAGGTGAAAAGAGCCATAGCGTTCGTGTGGGAGCTTCGCTCCCCCGCCCTAAAGCGAAGCTAGTCAATTCAAAATTGAAAGCCGTTTACACTAACGGCTATTTAGACAAACCGACTTATTTTAACCCTCTACAATATTGATTGTCAGTAAAATAAACGATTAATAACGACGATAGGAATACAAAATTGAATTAATATCTTTTGACTCATAATCAGTTACTTATGCTTCAAAAAAAAGCTTAACGCCCCTGTGATACTTATATCCGGCGAGAATCGTACCTTCTCGTTGGGTGCGAGGAGTGGTATGTCCCATTATACTCCGCGCGATTCGAAACGACTATCATGCATTATCAATTTGGCCGGAGTGATAGTTAAATTCAACCCTGGATATCACTCCTCAATAAAGTTGCACAGATACACAGGTATTTATATGGGTCTCGCTCCTTTTTGGAATCAATCGCCTGAACGCGCACCTGATTGTTCGTCGCGTGTTGAACTGACACATGGGCCTTCGTGTGAGAGCTTCTCTCCCATTTGCATCAAATTGCCTGCCTTCAATCTTTCATTTTTGTAGCGTGTTGAACTGATACATGGGCCTTCGTGTGAGGGATTCTCTCCCATTTGCATCAAATTGCCTGCCTTCAATCTTTCATTTTTGTAGCGTGTTGAACTGATACATGGGCCTTCGTGTGAGGGATTCTCTCCCATTTGCATCAAATTGCCTGCCTTCAATCTTTCATTTTTGTAGCGTGTTGAACTGATACATGGGCC